>Ga0265292_1000112_pt1 | contig 169707 bp, 164 predicted proteins | sample Munlanlewell296A_FD_189080 | JGI IMG/M metagenome (GOLD analysis project Ga0265292, IMG submission 189080) | Leachate microbial communities from a municipal landfill in Southern Ontario, Canada - Leachate well 296A | ecosystem: Engineered > Solid waste > Landfill > Unclassified | place... | reverse complement strand
GTAAAATTTGTGCTGATTGGTGTAAAATCTCATTTGAGGCCTCCTTGGGAAAATGGTTTTGGGTCCCTGAATCATACCTGTTTCGGGTATGGTTCAGGGAGGCCTTAATGAGTATCAAGGCACTCAACCCTATGCGGCAACCGCAAGGGTTAGTTTTGGCGTTCTGTGAATAATAGAAAGGCATAAATATAATGACAGAATTAATCGTTGCTCTCATCATGGCTTTCCTTACCGGGATCACAATCCTCGCCCACAAATATCCACATGCATATGAAAAACTTACACTTCCATCAATGATTTTTAATAGCGGATTCACGGTCCTAATCGCAGGCTTTGCTTGGTTTGCTGCGGTAAATAATGCATACAACACATCACTGCAATTCATACCTCCAGAAAAACAAGTGGCAGCTTTAAAGGCAATAGAAGGCATTAAGCCTTCTTCCCATTACATCTTTTTCTTTGTAGCTGCATGGGTGGGCTTGTGGTTTTATTCAATCTTCCTTGCTTTATTGCCCTGCTTATTGAAGAAAGAATCTTAAAATGCATCCAATTAGACAGCCCAAAAACACTTACAATCAAAACAACTATTGAAAATAAAAAAAGAATATTCATGACAAATCCTCACAGAACAATAACATCAACACCGACCGGGCATGGCCGCTGTTTGTTTTTAAGCCCCGCCTCATTGCTGCCCGGCGGGTTATGCTCCTCGTTGTACGTGAATATATTAAATTGAAAAACAATTGTGTCATTGCCAATGCTTCTTCGCAACGCGAACAGGAAATAAGGAGGCGTTATGAGTAAGGTTCTAAATTTAATTAAGAAAAAAAGTCCCGATTTTACAGGTTCTCATTTTCTCAAACGTTTTTGGCCCAATGGACAATATCTCGCAGATCTTTACATAGATCAAAAATTGAAACAATTTGCCCTAGTCGAAGAAGAGGCATTCGGCCTTATCATAAAGAGTGTCGCTTGCTATTCTGGTTCTGCTATTGAAGAATGTGAAGTTGTCGTTGAGTCAGCAGCAACCTCAAAATCTTCACCAGCCATTGCAGCAGCAGCAATAGGCGGCCTACTCTATGGGCTACCTGGTGCTATCATTGCTTCACAGTTGAAAAAGGACAAGCATTACATAATAGAACCACATAATATTTTTCTTGGCCTTAAAGTCGGCGGAAATTCTCCGAAAGTATGGAAGCGTTATTTTTGGCTTCTCCCTGCAGGAGGTTTTGACAGTAGCTCACGTCAAGCTATTGCTCGAAAAGACTTTGACGCAAAATTACAGGAAGCTCAAGATTGGAAACGTTTAATTGATATGATACGTCCATTGAGTTAGGAAAGAAAAGTGGCTAATAACAGTTTTTCTCAAGCAAAGCCCAAGAAAAAAACAACATTGAAGGATGTGCTTACTGCAATCTTCGTAGTAGCCCCAATTTGTTTCCTTATTGGGTGGGCATTTATAAACAATGCACTTCAAGGTATTGATGAAAAATCTTCACTGCGATTAAATGAAGTCGGGTCGGGTGTTTATGGATTTGGTATGTTGTTCATTGCTTCACTGGGCTTAATTGCAATCATTATCGGCTGCATAGTGATAATAGGTAGCATCATTGATTTTAAGAAAAAAGACGTCGGTGACCTGCCATTAACAGGAAAAGATTATAGTTCAAAAGGTTGCTTTGGTAACTATTACAATTATTGTGATAAAGGGCGCGAGTGTTCGCTGTGTTCACGTAGCTCTTTATGTAAAACATCAAGTAGTTGTTTCGGAATGTTTTACGTTTATCGGGACAAAGGCTGTTGCACAAATTGTTCACAAAAATCTGCGTGCAGAGATGCAAACAAGTAATACCACTGATGTTAACAAAATATTAGAGTACAACCAGCGGGTCGAGGCGACAAGGGTTAAACTGTCGGAGTTTTTCATTTTCCATATTCACCCTTGCGCCTCACCCTTATCGTTGTATGAGAAATTTAATGAAAACAAATGTAAGAAAGACATGCAGGAGGTGAATCCATGAATAAACAAGATGAGGCAATTGAAAAGCAGCCCGAGGCATTACGTTTTACTTTGTCTGGTATTTTATTGGCTGGCTTCGGAGGTATTTTACGCGCTCTACTCGTGGCTGTTATTATTGTGTTCGTGGTTTACATCTTCACGTCAAAATCTAATATAACGTCCGAAGGTCAGTTCAATGCAATTACACGCATATTAATGGTGGGGCTCTGGGGTGGTTTCATATGGGGGGTGGGTAGCTATAGACGGGCATTCAGACCTTCCTTATTTAGTCGAGTGAATATTCTATCTATTATCACAGTGGCGGTAATTGGCTCTTTGATCGGCCTTGTCCTCGGTGGTGTTATATTTCCTATATTAAGAGGTTTTCTCGATTTGCCGCCATTTCAGAAACAAGCAGATATTTTTGAGCTTGTCTTAACCGGTCTTATTGGTTCGCCAATTATGATGTTTATTATAACTGGAACCGATAAAGATAAAAATGAGACTGCGAATAAGGCTGGAAATAATTGGTTTCATAGGCTCGGCAATTATGATATTTCTTCTATCTGGAAAGACCGAAATAAAAGAGCTTTAGATAATGAAAGGTCTCAAACCAGAATAAAAGACTCTCAAGCTGTTAGTTACTGCCCTCAATGTAAGTCTAATTATCGAGAAGGATTTACTGTTTGTTCTGACTGTGGCGCTGTTTTGATTCAGCATGACAAAGGCTGAATTGGGGTCAGGTCTTTAATCTTGACATTTCTTAGTTTTATGTTATAACATTTCCCATGGCAAGGCCATTAAGAATAGAATATGACGGCGCTGTATATCATGTAACATCCAGGGGAAATGAACGAAAGAATATTTTTAAGGATGATGAAGACCGCCTGCTTTTCCTCGATACACTTAAAAAAGTTAACGAAAAGCACAATTGGCTTTGTCATGCCTTCTGCTTGATGAACAATCATTATCATCTGGTTATAGAAACACCAGATGGCAACCTTTCAAAAGGAATGAGGCAATTAAATGGTGTATATACCCAAGCATTCAACAAAAGACATGATAGGGTTGGACATATTTTTCAGGGCAGGTATAAAGCGATACTTGTCAGCAAGGAAAGCCATCTACTTGAAACATGCAGATATGTAGTACTGAATCCTGTAAGGGCTAAGGCAACCGGAACTCCCGAAGAATGGAAATGGAGCAGTTATCGGAGCACATCTGGGCTTGAAAAGCCACATCCTTGCCTGACCATTGATTGGATACTTGGACAATTTTCCACAAAAAGAGGATTTGCTATTAAGAAATACCGGGAATTTGTAAAAGCAGGCATAGGCGAGAGCACGATATGGACATCGGTAAAAGGACAGATTATACTTGGAAAAGAAGATTTTGTTGAGAAATATATAAATTATGTCAGAAAACATGAAGAAATAAAGGAAATTCCACGAAGCCAGAGATATGTAAACCGACCTGCGCTTGCCCAACTATTTAAAGCTGACACGATGAAAAATAAGCTTAAAAGAAACAAGATGATAAGAGAAGCGGTAATAAGATATGGCTACAACCAGAATGAAATCTCAGATCACCTTGGAATGCATTATTCAACAATAAGCAGATTATTGAAAGATGAAGGAAAATGTCAAAAGTAAAGACCTGACCCCGATTTACCTTTGACCATACAACATCAAAAAAGCGCATAACGAATCACTTCGCTGGATGCGGGATAAACGCGGTTTGATTTTTCATTTTAACCTTTGCTCCACGCCCCTCATGCCAAGCGTTATCCCGTCTTAAATAACTCTATCTTCCCTCGCCAGAACTTTTCAACATGCCCCTTCAATTCAGGAAAGGTCTTAAGCTCTGCATCCTTATCTATCAACGCAAAAGCCTCTTTCCGTGCAACTTCAAGAAGCCTTGCATCCCTTATTATATTCGCAATCTTAAGGTCCGGCATCCCTGCCTGTCTTGTGCCGAAAAATTCTCCCGGCCCCCTGATAATAAGGTCCTCTTCTGCTATCCTGAACCCATCGTTGCTCCTGACCATTATATCAAGCCTCTGTCTTGCATCTTCGCCTCTCGGTTCATACGCCAGAAGAAAACAATATGACTGGCTGCCTCCCCGCCCTACTCTTCCGCGAAGCTGATGAAGCTGGGCAAGCCCGAACCTTTCTGCATGAACTATGAGCATCATCGCCGCATTAGGCACATCCACACCGACCTCTATCACTGTTGTGCTTGCAAGTATATCAATCTCGCCTTTCTTGAATGATGCCATAACGCTTTCCTTCTCTTGGGGTTTCATCTTACCGTGAATAAGACTGACCCTTAAATCAGGGAACATTTTATCGAGAGCTTCTTTACCTATTATCGCAGATTTGAGATTTGATTTCTCGGTCTCCTCTATCACAGGGTATACAACATAGACCTGCCTTCCCTTCTGCGCCTCGTTGGCAATTGCCTTATAGATATAATCTTTCTGCTTATCTGAAAACAGCCTTGTTATCACGGGTCTTCTTCCGGGTGGAAGTTCATCTATTACAGAATAAGCCAGGTCGCCGTAGAGTGTCATGGACAGCGTTCTCGGGATAGGCGTTGCTGTCATAACAAGGACATCGGGGTTTAATGCCTTTTTCCTCAGAAGCGCTCTCTGCATAACACCAAACCTGTGCTGTTCATCTATTATCACAAGCCCGAGATTCTTGAATTCTATGCCTTCCTGTATCAAGGCATGTGTGCCGATGGCTATATTAATTTTACCTGATGCTATATCTTCGAGAGGCCTCTTTTTTACGCTCCCTGTCAGAAGACATACGTTAAGCCCCATATCTTCGATAATCTTATGTATATTTATGTAATGCTGTTCAGCGAGTATCTCGGTAGGCGCCATCAGCGCTGACTGATAACCGCATTCAATAGCAGTGAGCATTGCCATGATGGCGATGACGGTCTTGCCGCAGCCAACGTCACCCTGCAACAACCGGTTCATTGGATGAGGCTGTCTCATATCCTGAAGTATCTCTTCAAACACTCTCTGCTGTGCTGCAGTGAGCCTGAATGGAAGTTTATTGAGAAGCCTGTTGACAAAAATACCCTCTGGGTTAAACGCTATTCCCCTCTCAATGTCTTTGCCCTTCTTTAGCGCTGAAAGCCCCAGTTCGAACATAAAAAGCTCGTCAAAAGAAAGTCTTTTCTGATAAATACTTATGCCCCTGTTCAGGATATCCATGTCTGTCTCTGCTTCAGGGAAATGGGAATTTAAGATGCTCTCCTTAAGTTCAGGAAGGTTATTCCTCTCAAGTATTTCTTTCGGCATAGTATCAGACACTTCTTTTATGCAGATATCGATTAGATTAAACATTATGGTTCTAAACTGCCTGACGCTCAAGCCTGCGGTTGTCCGGTATACAGGGACGATCCTTGAGGTGTGTATAAAGTCATTAATGTCATCAGTTACAAACTCATACTCAGGATTGTCAAATTCGAACCCGATTCCCCGGTAAGGATTCCTTTTAACAACTCCGCTAAGAATCACTTCCTGCCCTGCTTCAAAATTCTTTTTCATAAATGGCTGGTTAAACCATTTACCTTTGACAAGCCCGCTTCCGTCAGATACTGTAAGTTCAAATAGTTTGAGATTGCTCCTTGGCAGTTTTATTACCTCAGCAGCAATAACCTTCCCAATTACAGTCTCAAGTTGTCCGTAACTGAGATTGCTTATTTTTTTGATATTTTTCCTGTCTTCGTATCTGTACGGCAGGTAATAAAGAGCATCGTCTGCAGTTTTAATTCCGAGGTTATTGAGAAGCTTTGCCCTTCTGGGGCCAACGCCTTTGATGTATTGTATCTGGAATTCTGAAAGGTTTTTACCCATCAATAGATGGTTTATTTTTCTTTTGAGCTTCCTTGCTGAGTATTTCTTCTAAAGCCTTATCCGCCTCTTCTATTTTAATCTTGCCATATTCTGTGTCGCTCATTATGTCAATGTCCCATCCCGTAAGCTTCATGGCAAGCCTCACATTCTGGCCCTTTTTACCTATGGCCAATGAAAGCTGCTGGTCATTAACAACCACCATTGCCGTTTTCCCGTCTTCGTTTATGCCTATCCTTTCAACGCTTGCAGGACTCAAGGCCCGTGCAATGAGCATTCTCGGATCATCAGTCCATGGGATTATGTCTATCCTTTCCCCCCGGAGTTCGCGCACAATGGACTGAACCCGTGTGCCTTTCATGCCTACGCAGGCGCCAACCGGGTCTATGGATGTATTTGTCGAATAGACGGCAATCTTTGTCCTCTCCCCCGGTTCACGAACTATATCTTTTATCACAACGAGTCCCTCATTTATCTCAGGCACTTCCATCTTGAACAACCCGGCAACAAAGTGAGGATTAGTCCTGGAAACAAGTATAACAGGCCCCCTCGGGGTTACTTTTACATCCTCTATATATGCCCTGACTGTATCTCCCCTCCTAAGGTTTTCTCCCGGCAATGTCTCACTTTGCGAAAGGATGGCCTCTGTCTTGCCTATATTAATATAGTAGTTGTTTTTTTCTTTTCTAAGCACAACTCCACTCAAAATCTGTCCCACTTTCCCCTTGAATTCATTATAAATTACATCACGCTCAGCCTCCCGCACCTTCTGAAAAATTACCTGCTTTGCCGTCTGGGCAGCTATCCTCCCAAAGTCCTGCAAATCAAGAGGGATATCAACACTTTCTTTGCCAACACTGCCTGGAAAAGATTTTTTTACATCTGCATTTGAGATTTCCAGATCTTTATCCAGAACCTTGTCAACGATTTTCTTTGTTTCATAAACATCAATGTTACAGGTCTTCGAGTCTATCGTAAGGTTGACATTTGTTCTGTCACCATACCGTTTACGGGCAGCAGAAAGCAAAGCTGATTCAAGTGCATTTAAAAGAATCTCTTTCTCGATGCCTTTTTCTCTGCTTAGCTGGTCTATTACATGACATAGTTCTTTTGTCATTTTATTTCTATCTCCAGTCTTGCCTTTACTATATTTTCAAAAGGGATTTCCCATTCTTTCTTATCAGCAGATAACCTCAAATAACTGACAGTCACCTCGCTTATCCTGCCAATAAAAAAATTCTGATTCTCCATCTTCTCCCTTATAGTCACCCTTACAAGCCTCCCTCTATTCCTTTCGAAATCCGCAGGTGCAGTTAACGGCCTGTCTAGGCCGGGCGATGAAACCTCAAGGTTATAAGAACCCTGGATAACGTCTTCAGTTTCAAGCAGAAACCCGAGCCTCCTGCTGAATCTTTCGCAGTCATCAAGTGTTACTCCGCCTTCTTTATCTATTGTAACCCTGAGCAACTTTCTGTTACCTCTGCCAAACAGATTTACTCCAAAGACTTCAACTGCCTGGCCATCAGCAACCTGTCTTACCAGTTTTAATACTGACTGTTCAACCGCTGATTCATTTACATTCATAACCAATTAAAACAAAAGAGTGGGTAAACCCACTCTTTATATAAAAACATCAGATATTTTGGAACTCTTAAATTAGTATTACTATAACAGTTTTTCCTTAAAAAAGCAATTTTCAGGGGCGGATTAATCCACCCCTGAATAATGATGAATCAATTTACTTACCTGCTGGCGCTGCCGGTGCTGGTGCTACCGGTGCCTCAGCTGGTGCTGCTGCCGGTGCTGGTGCTGCCGGTGCTGGCTCCTCAGCTTTTTTGCATCCTGCTATTGTGAGTGCAAATGCTACTACAAGCACTAATGAAAGAATTAAAGCTATTATTTTCTTCAACAATTGTCACCTCCTTTTATCAGAGAATATAAAAACTAACTGTTAAGTTGTAACATATATTTGAAATATTGTCAAGATTTCAATGGATTTACTATAATTAATCAAGAGGTTAGCAGAAAATACTTTATGGAAAACTTTAAAAAACTGGAGCTCATAATCTTCGATCTTGACGGCACGCTTGTTGACTCAAGCAAGGATATAACCAATGCCGTGAATTATGCAATAAAACCTTACGGACTTAAACCGCTTACCATTAAAGATACAGTTAAGCTGGTTGGCGAAGGGCTTACAAGGCTTGTAGAGAAAATAGTTGGAAATAACACTGACATAAAAAATGAAGTGCTTGACAGGTTTATTACCTATTACACAGAGCATCTTGCTGATTTTACGAAGCCGTATCCGGGGATAATAGAAACTCTCGAAAAACTCGACAGATATAAAAAAGCAGTAATATCAAATAAAAGGGAAGCTCTGTCAAAAAAACTTCTTGAGGAACTTGGACTTCTGAGATTTTTTGATATTGTGCTGGGCAGTGACAGTGTTTATGAGAAAAAACCCTCTCCGGTACCTGTCAGAAAAGTCCTTGAACTTCTAAAAATAGCGCCCGATAAAGCACTGATTGTGGGTGACAGCAATTTTGATATACAGGCAGGTAAAAGTGCAGGTATAATAACAGTGGCTGTAACCTACGGCTTCAGAAACAGGGAATCACTGAGAGACGCTGATTTTATTATTGATGCCATAGAACAACTGATTTTGCTAACAGGAGAATAACATGAGCATGCAAGAGCGCCGGAAAGAAACGAGATATCCTGTTCCTGAAATTTACAGGCAGTATATTATATTTAAGATAAAAAAAAATGATGCTTTTATTCAGGTTGCCTTGCTTGATTTCAGCCGCCATGGCATAAGGCTGAGAAGCCCATCCCCAATAGAAAACAATTCGATTCTCGGGTGCCTGATCTCTGTGCCTGCCTCGCTTAAAAAAGAGGTGGAATTCAAGGTGAGGGTAAGACACTGCGTTGCTGATGACACGTCATCCGATTTCATTATCGGGACAGAGATTGAGGAAATACCCGATAAATTATGGTTCCATGTCTTTGAAAAGGTTCATGATTTTATCCTCAATAGAATGGGCAAAGTATTTTAATACATTGGAACTGACACTCGATACAATACGCAACGTAAAACTGTACCAGAATAAAAAAGGGTACAGATTTTCTGTAGACGCCCTGCTTCTTTACTCATTTGTGCATCTTCGGAGAACAGGAAGGATTGCAGATCTAGGCGCGGGCTCCGGAATTATCGGTATTCTGCTTGCCAGAAAATATCCGGAAGCTCATTTAACGCTTGTAGAGGTACAGAGCAGCCTGGCAAGGCTTGCTGAAAAGAATTGCATCATGAATCATCTTGAAGACAGGATAGAGATTGTCAGTCACGACATAAGAACAATCAGATCTTCGCAGCTAAAGAATAACTCCTATGACCTTGTTGTGTCCAATCCTCCTTTCAGGCGTCAGAAAACAGGGCTTATAAGTCCCATAGATGAAAAGGCAATTGCAAGACATGAAATAAAGCTCAGTCTCCAGGATTTAATAAGCGCTGCCTTCTATCTTCTCCGGGATAAAGGCAGGTTCTGTATAATCTATCATCCGTCAAGACTTGTAGAGCTTATTGATTCATTGAAAAAAAAGCAGATGGAACCCAAGAGACTGCAATTTGTGCATTCAAACCTCAATACAGAGGCAAAGATGGTCCTTGTTGAGGCAGTTAAGGAGGGTAAGGCAGAGATGAAGATCGAGAAACCGCTATACATATATAACGAAGACGGGACATATAGAGACGAAATGAAAGAACTGTACCGGGCTTATTAATTCATGGCGATATCCATATCTTTTAGATCAAGGATTTGTCTTACTTTTAAAAGCAGGTCCCCGGAGCCAAAAGGTTTTTGCAAAAATCCGTTTACCCTCAGGCTGTTTTTATCCGCAGCATATTTGCTATAGCCTGAAATTGCCAGAATCCTGGCTGCCGGTTTTTTCAATCTGATATACTCCGCCAATTCCCTGCCATCCATCAGAGGCATAACAATATCCATAATGACAAGAGCTACGTCGTCAGATACCTTTTGAAAGGCATCAAGCGCGCTGACAGGGTTATTTGCAGCTAAAACATTGTAACCGTGCATTTCCAGGACTTCTCTTATAAAGGTCAGGGCATACTCATCGTCATCAACAACAAATATAGTTTCATGGGCTTCTTTTCGAAAAGCAAGAGGCCGTCCTGCAAACGCAGGAGCTTTTTTATTAGAAACAGGCATGTAGATATCAAATACGCTTCCCTTATTTATCTTGCTCTTGACGCTAAGGTATCCCCCGTGATCTTTAATGATCCCATAAACCATGAAAAGACCCAGTCCAGTGCCTTTGCCGTAGTCCTTCGTAGTGAAAAAAGGCTCGAAGATTTTATCAATTATATCTTCGGGCATCCCGCAGCCGGAATCGGATACCCTTAATAAAATATATTCTCCGGGATTAATATAAGGCGGTATCTCGGGCATGCGTTTTTCAGTATTCACATAACCGGTCTTAATCAAAATAACGCCTCCATCCGGCATAGCATCCCGCGCATTAACAATCAGATTCATAATGACCTGTTCCATCTGGTTGACGTCGCATTCAATCAATGGAATGTTATCGCCGAGTTCCAGCCTGATATTTATTTTCTTATCTACAACCTTCTCAAGCAATTTTACCGTATCCTTAATAACTTCATTGATATCAAAAGGCAGTATTTCATAACTTCTCCTGCGCGCAAACCCCAGGAGCTTTGAAATTGTGACGCTTACCCTCCGGGCTGCGCTTTCAATAATATTCAGCCTTTTTATTGTCTTTTCTTCCAATCCGTCAGTCATACGCATAAGTTCAACCTGCCCGAGAATGCCTGTCAGCACATTATTAAAGTCATGGGCAATCCCGCCTGCAAGCGTTCCAACGGATTCCATTTTCTGCGACTGGAACAAATGTTCCTGAAGTTTCTTTTTTTCGGTAATATCCCTGTGAAACGACTGAATCAGGACATGTCCTTCCACTTCTATAGCCTTTGAGCTGATTTCCAGGGAGACTTTGCTTCCATCTTTTCTGTAATGTTTAGTTTCAAACATCAACGCTTCGTCGTTCAATATGCGTTCCATGCGCTCTCTGAATAATTGTACGTTTTCTTCTCTCTCAAGGAGTTCAATATTTACCCCGATAAGCGCCTTCCTGTCAAAACCATGCATATCGCAGGCTTTCTGATTAACATTAAGTATTATCCCGTTTCTGTCCATGATCATTATGCCGTCATTCGCATTCTCAAAAAGGGATCTTAACATCAGCTCGGATTTGTTCAGCTCTTTTGTCCGCTCAGAAACCAGATTTTCAAGCTCGTTAGAATAATGTTCAAGCTTGTTCTTTTCTTGTTCGAGGTCATATTGAAGGCTGAGTTCATTGAGCATAGTTTTTTGGGTCAAGATTCTCCATGTGAGGGCAATGATAAACGTGGAAACCATAAAGGCATTATTGCTTACAAAGGCAGGGATATCTGTAATCTTATCAAAGATCAGGATGGGGATAATATAGATTGCATAGATCACAGATGCTACGGATATTGATAGAGGCAGGCTGTAAGGTATAAGACCTAAGGCGGCAATAATGAGAAGGTTAAGCCCTGCATAGTAATTTGACCTGTGGCCGCCGAGTTGCAAAATCATCAGTTCTATAGTCACAGCCGATAAAATAACCATAATAGTGATTATGATATATTGATAGTTTCTATTTTTTTTAAGCCTGTTTAGATAGTAGAGAAAGGCAAGAATAGATGATATGCTCAACCTGTAAATGCCGAATTTTTCAAAATTCTCCGGTGTTACAAAATAATCCATTATTCCGAGGAGAAGGAAAAGGCTGATAGCAAGCAATAATACGATGCCGATCCAGAACTGAAGTATTTTAGAAATCTGTTCCTCGAGGTATTTGCTTTTTTCCGTCATATATTTAATTATAGCTGCAAAAAAAAACTTGTCAACCGATTTTACAGGCTGGACACCCGCAAAAAGGGTGTCCAGCCTTGTTCCGGTTTACTTGGAAGCTGCAAAGAAAACGATTACCCCCGATGCCTCACGGGTTGTAGTCAGAGCGCTGAGTGGAATGCCTGCATTCTCAAATAAATTCCACATATCCTCCTCTGTACGCTGTAAAAAAGCATCCCAGTCAAGGAGCCATTTATTGTCGAACGTACTGTAGCGGCGGGAATCCTTAAACGAAGTTATCAGGCGTCCTCCGGGCGAGAGTAATCTATAAAGAGTGCCAAGCAGTCTTGTGAGCACATCATTATCGAGATAGTCAAAAAGCCCGACACTATAAATTACATCCTGCTGCCCGAATTCCTTGAGATTTCTCTCATGATTAATCATTCTGACAGCATTATATTTACGGAATTCCACCTGACCTGATGCAAGACCCGAATATGACAAGCGGTTTGCTGAAAAACTCAGCGCCTCAGAATCCTGATCAAGACATGTCACCTTGGCGCCGCTTTTTTTAATATCCGGGGCCAACTCAAAAATCTCGCGGCAGGGGCCGCAGGCAATATCGAGAATTTTAGGTTCTTTTCGTTCCCTGAGATCTGCTTCTAAAAGTTTTGACAATGTATCCTTCCGTCCCTTGACAGCCACCGCAAGCGTTATAATGGAAAGAAAATATCTATCCAGATAACGCCCTATTCCCCTGGACATTTCTATATTTTTATAGAGTCCTTCGATTATTTTATAATCTCCTGGGTATCCCCTCGGCCATATTCTTGCGTGATTCAAGAAATAACTTTTGGAAATAATATAGTCTGTTTTTTTACGGAATTCGACCTGGGCATTTTTTATTAGCGTTCTGTCATAAGCAAATTTTTTTTCAAATTCCTCGCACGCATAGCTCATGTTGAGCATGGCCTTTGCAATCGCCTCTAAAAGCCCATCCGCATTTTCATTAGGGTCAGAACATCTCTTTTCAATATCCTCAAGGTTTTTATTAAACAACCCTATTGCCTCGTCAAGATGCCTTATATATTCTTCCCTTTTCTCGCCAATTTCCCATATATTCTCTTGAATGTTACTGTCCTTATAAGTTGATAGTTTTTTCATGTTATACTCCTCTTGATTTACTTTTTTTAAGGTTTGGGGTTAAAAGAATTTTGATAGAAAAATTTTTCTATCGGCCATGGACCCGCGATGTTTTATAATTTTTTCTGCTTTAAGGAGGCATATTCTCACCCCCTTTCCGCCTCCTGTAGAGACATAAGGGTTCAGAGAGGCATAAGGATACAGGCTGTTATTAAAGAATTATCGGCTGTTTTTTAAAAAACTTTGACGGCAGGATAGATTATACGGGATTATTTTCTGTCTTCCCCTTTGTGCTGGCGATGCAATTTCTTGAAAACATGCTCAAGCTTGTCTCTATAGACCATAGATAAAAAAACAACGATTATGGCAACTCCTATCAGCACAAAAAAACTGTAATACTGGTGACGGTGTATATAATTACCGCCGAGCGTAAGCAGGACAGTGCCTCCAAATCTTCCGACAGTGCTGATGACGAGGAACTCCTTTGTGGTCAGATGCCCCAAACCAATGATATAGCATAAGGAATCCTTAGGAAAACCCGGTATCAAAAAGAGGAGAAATATGAGGAATGCACCCTTATGGTGAAGGAGATAATCATATCTTTCCATTGTCTCTTTTTTTATGAACTTCTCAATAAACGGCCTTCCCAGAAGCCTTGAAAGGGTAAAAGCCAAATATGAGCCAATGGTCAGGCCGATTGTGGAAAGCGTTATCCCCACAGATATGCCATACAGATATCCGCCGATAAAACCGGTTACTTCCCCGGGTATTGGAGCGGCAATAACCTGTACAGCCTGAATGATTATAAATCCTATGAAAGAAAGCGGGCCAAGAGAATTAAGAAAACCTGTTATCTTTTCCTTATCCAGAAAAAAAGCAACAAGCCCTGTCTTATACAGGATAAGAGAGGAACCCGCAATAATCAGCAGCAGGACAACAAGCCTGAGCCATATCCTATTTTTGAGCAGAACTATTGGTTAACTCCCCACGGGTCTCAGACCTTCAAAGGCCGCGAACCTGTTTTATTTTTCCATTTTGTCAAGAAATGGTTTTATCAGATCTATCGGCACCGGGAATATTATTGTTGAGTTCTTTTCAGTCGCAATCTCCGTAAGGGTCTGGAGAAATCTCAGCTGCAACGCCCCGCTTTCTGTTGCTATTATCTTTGCTGCATCAGCAAGCTTCTGCGATGCCTGAAATTCTCCCTCTGCGTGTATGACCTTTGCCCTTCTTTCACGCTCTGCCTCTGCCTGGCGCGCAATGGCGCGCTGCATCTCAACAGGTATGTCGACGTTCTTCACCTCAACAATCGAGACCTTTATGCCCCAGGGTTCTGTCTGGAAGTCAATGACCTTTTGAAGTTCAGCGTTCAACTCATCCCTTTTGGCAAGGAGGTCGTCAAGCTGGCTCTGGCCAAGAATGCTTCTGAGGCTCGTCTGGGCAATCTGTGAGGTTGCATAGTAGAAATCCTCTACCTCTGTAATTGCCTTTATAGGGCCAATCACCCTGAAATAGATAACAGCGTTGACCTTAACTGTTATATTGTCCCTTGTTATTATATCCTGAGGAGGAACATCCATGGTTACTGTCCTGAGGCTCACCCTTACAAGTTTATCGATTATCGGGATTATGATTACAAGACCCGGCCCCTTTACAGGTATAATCCTTCCAAGTCTGAATACAACACCCCTTTCATACTCCCGCAATATCTTTATTGCGCTCGAAAGGAAATAGATGACCATGAATATTACAAATAAAAAACCCATAACTACCGGCGGTATTCCCATTTTAAACCTCCTTTTTTAGCGTTTTAGTGTTAGCGTCAGTTATCAGTGTCAGTCACGGACACTAATCACTGACATCTTTTTTAACCTTTACCTTTAATCCTGTTACAGACTCGACTATTATCTTTTCACCTTTAAACATGGTTTCATCAGAATATGCAGACCAAATCTCCCCGCGTAATAATACCATACCACCATTATTTGTTATATCTGTACCTGCAATCCCTTTCAATCCGATAAGCCCTTCTGAGCCTGTAACAGGTTTCCTCTTATGCGCCTTGTATGCAAGGCCCAGCACAATTGTAAAAAACAGCGCTGTTAGAATTACTGCCGGAAGGATTAGGAAAAGAGATAATTTCATAAAAGGTCCGGGTGATTCAAACAGCATCAAAGAGCCTATGAGCATAGAGATAACACCGCCAATGGTCAGAACGCCATGTGAAATAATCTTTACTTCGAGTAAAAAAAGTATGATAGCCAAAATTATGAGGAGAAGCCCGGCATAGTTCACAGGCAGTGTCTGGAATGCATAGAACGCAAGTATCAGGCATATCCCTCCCATTACACCCGGGAAGATAGCGCCTGGATTTGTGAGCTCAAAAAACAATCCATAAAACCCGAGGAGCATCAGCATATAAGCCACGTTAGGGTCGGTGATAAAGTTAAGAATCTTATGCCTTAAACTCATCTCTTCTCTGATGACATTTACATTTGCAGTCTTCAGAGTCTTCTCTCCCATAACGGTTCTTACCTTCCTGCCGTCTATGTCTGAAAGAAGCGTGTTGAGGTCTTTGCTCACGAGGTCAATGACCTTTTGATTTAATGCCTCTGTCTCTGTTGCAGATATGCTTTTTCTTACAGCATCCTCAGCCCACTTTGCGTTCCTGCCTGTCCTTTCTGCAAGTGACCTTACATAAGCTGCAGCATCATTCGTTGCCTTTTCAGCCATTGTCTTATCCATCTTCTCACCGACGCCGACAGGATGAGCTGCGCCGATATTTGTTCCGGGAGACATCGCAGCAACATGCGAGGCAAGCATTATGAACACACCCGCTGATGCTGCCCGCGCACCGCTCGGCGACACATAAACAACAACAGGCACTTCGCTGCCGATGATATCCTTGACTATGATCCTCATAGAGGTATCAAGACCGCCGGGCGTGTCTAACTCGATTATCAATGCCTCAGGTTTGCGCTCATTTGCCTTTTTGATGCTCTTGCCTATATATTCAGCAGAGGAAGGGTTGATTACACCATTGACAGTAATAACTATTACATTATTTTTTTTCGTTTCTGATTTCTGCGTTTCCGAAAAAACCGAAGTGGGTATAAAAAAAGCCGTGAAAATAACAAATAAAATTATTTTCTTAAGCATGCCAAATTATACCACAAAATTTTATATAATATGTTCCAAAGAGACATGCTTATATTCTGTCATTGCGAGGCAAAGCCGAAGCAATCCCTAAATATAAAAACGAGATTGCTTCACTTCGTTCGCAATGACACAGAGCAAAGCATGAAATGACATACAAGGAGGTATTTCAATGAAACTAATAACCGAACATAAAATAGCAAACAAAACATTGCGCCTTGTGCAGGGAGATATAACCGAAGGTGATGTGGATGCGATTGTAAATGCAGCAAATTCCCATCTCCAGCATGGCGGCGGCGTTGCAGGAGCAATTGTCAGAAAAGGCGGGCAGATAATTCAGGATGAAAGCGATAAGATTGGATTTACACCAGTTGGTACAGCAGTAATCACGAGCGCAGGAATACTCCCCGCAAAGTTTGTCATACATACTGTTGGCCCGAGAATGGGCGAAGGAGACGAGGACAATAAATTGAAAAGCGCGGTGAACAGCACGCTTCAGCTTGCATCAGGAAAAGGCTTAAAAAGCGTTTCTATGCCGGCGATAAGTTCAGGCATATTCGGTTTTCCGAAAGACAGGTGCGCAAAGATTCTCGTTAATGAATCAGCAAACTTCCTGAAAACCCGGAAAACCTCGCTTGAGGTTGTCGAGTTCTGCGTTTATGATGACAACACAATGGAGCATTTCAAGAGAGAGCTTGAGAGGCTTAAATAACCCCTGAATTCTCCTGAAGCCTTCTCTGCCCTATTCTCATCGGCAGATAAAAGGCAACGGTGTTTATCAGGAGAATTAGAACTACACAAAATGTGCTCTGCCAGCTAAACCCGCTAATCAACTTTATCCGATGGAGATAAAAAATCCACGCCTCAAGCGATAATGTAACAATCACAACACTGAAGGCAATCAGCATGAACGCCATTCCTCCAAGGCTCATGGAGACAGATGCGATGTTTTCGTATTTGAACTTCGGATATATTGCGCCGAAACCGGTTCCAAGCCCGCTTACTGAAATGCAGAGCATCAGAGTTGTTGCTATGGATACTGACAGCAGAATACCTTTCACACCCATTGCCAGATTAGTAACAAAGACAAGAAATACCATGAGCAGCGTCACAGGTATGCAGGCATATAAAAATTTTGACCAAAGAAACTTTGCCATCTCAACCGGAGCGGTTCTTATGACCCAGAACGCCTCGCCTTCGAGGCTTACGGATGTGTAAAGAAACCTTGCTGCCACAGCAGAAAGCACCATCCCTGCCAGAACCATATTAATAAGCACCATCAGTTCCCTGATAAATGGCGACAGCCCTGCTATTGTATCCATTGGAATAGACTTGAAATTATATATATACACCATAATAAGCGCGCCGATTATGAATATCTGCGACCACTGACCAGTGTCTCTGAAAAATATCTTTGTATCTTTGTAGATTAACGCCATATTGCGTTCGGGATAAAAGCTCCTCAAGAATTTTCCTGCGCTTTTTCCTGAGGGCTGTATCCGCTCAATATTCCCTCTGTAAAGTTTATTGCCTGTTATTGCTGACAGAAGGAGAAAGAATGTACTATTGCTAAAAAGTATGAGCAGATAAAAAATATCCGCTTTTTCGTTTTTAAGCATAGGTAAAATCGCTTCGGTAATCCAGTGACTCGGCAGAAGAAATGAGTCTGTTTTAAATCTCATGATAGAGTCTACAAAATCCTCAGGCTTGCTGATGTCATGCGGCACAACAGATTTCAGGATAAAATAAAGCACAAGAAAAAGTATAATGCCAAGCCCAAGCAGAATGTCTCTTGACCTCTTGGCAGGGAATAGCATCGTAAGGATATGGGCTATAATAATGCCGAGCCCTGCGGTTATAAAGATAAACATCATAAAGGCAGCAAAAACAGCTATGTAATAATTCAGCGATGCATTATAGCTGACTCCGTATGCGATAAAAACAGGAGGGATAAATGACATTACCATCCATGATGAATTTAAGATTGTTTCGAATGATTTAAGCCTGATGATATCACGCATCTCAACTGGCTTTGAGAGGAGAAACGGGATATCTCTTGAAAGATAGAAAGAAGATATGGCAGTAATTATATTGCTCAATATCAGGAATCCGAGAAGGCTGAAGAAGGTCATGGAAAAGAGTTTTCTTGACAGCATCTCACCAAGGAATTCTATGCCTCTTACATATGCAAGCACTTTGTATATCCCGATATAAAACAGTATCCAGAACCCGGCACCGATTGCGACAAACGGCAGCCTCCGCAGCATAATCCCGGTGTTAATCGAATTTTTGATTGACAGAATCTTTGGCTTTATAAGTAAAGTCAGCATGATCTCTTAAAATATTCTCCTAAAGATGAGGAATTGTGTTTGAGCGGTTTATTTTGCCGATAGTCAGACAACCCCCTTAGTCCCCCTTTGCAAAGGGGGAATGAGGGGGGGTAGAGGCAAAATCCTCGGAGCGAAGCGAGAATGAGCGAAAACATTATTCCTCATCTCTTATCTTCATCTTTTACCTGACTCAATTTCCCATTCTCAAAAACAACCCCTCAAGCCCGCCTTCTATATTTTTTATCTCTTCACTATTTTTAATTGCAACCAGAGAACCCTTATTTATGAACCCTACCCTGTGGCATAACTCTTCTGCAATATGAAGGCTGTGCGTTGCAAGAAAAATAGTAATGCCGCTTGAGCTTAAATCCCGCATAACTCCCTTGAGCATCCTTACTCCAAAAGGGTCCAGCCCCATGAACGGTTCATCTATCAAAAGAACTGCGGGATTATGAATCAATGCAGCAGTAAACAGAAGCCTCTGCCTCATCCCCTGCGAAAAACTCTCGACAAGTTCATCCTCTATATCTTTAATCCCGAATAGCTTAAGAAGCCTTTCCATTCTTGCCAGCGCTTCTGATTTCTCAACATTGTATATTGACGATATGAAGGCCAAAAATTCTCTTGCAGTAAGTTTTTCATAGAGAAATGATTTATCAGGCACATAACCGAGAATTGATTTCGCCTTTATTGGTTCTGCAACAATATCATATGCGCCGATTATAATTTTACCTTTGTCAGGCCTCAGCAGTCCTGTCATCATCCTTATGGTCGTTGTCTTTCCGGCGCCGTTGGGTCCTACAAGCCCGAATATCTCGCCATTACCAACAGCAAGGGAGATGTCCTTTACAGCGAAGGTCCCGCCAAAGGATTTACTAATACTATCAAGAGTTATCATTATAAAAGGTATCCTGTAATATGTTGGGAAGTTTAATGCAGAGGCAGGTTTTCAGCCTGCCCCCTGTTTGAAAACTTCAAAAACAAAGACTTCATTTCTGTATTGTCACATTATCCAATTCAACAGTAAAATGCCTTCCCCACTTTCTATAGGTATGGAGAGAACCCTTAAACCTCACTGACTGTCCCTTTTTGAGTGTTGCTGCCGCGGAATCAGAAGTTAAAAGACTAATATTAGGACTGCTCTTATTTCCCAATTTCACAGAAACCTTGTATCTGTTCTTTCCGCTCGTTACATCAACAACGTTTCCTGTCCATGACACCTCCTGTCCCTTAACTCTCTTCCAGTATTCCTTGACGCTGACCTTTGTATTCTTATCAGTATCAAGATTATTCTCCAGTTCATTGAACGTAAGGGCAAAGGCAGTACCTGTTAAGAAAAAAACAATAAATGCAACAAACACCAGATATCTTATAGTTTTCCCTTTCATCTCATTCCTCCATTATATGTTTTTTAAAATAATAACGTTTGACCTATAGTTTATTACAGCTGCTATGTTTATATCACCCCCCTTTATATTTCTTCTCTCCCGTTATCTCCCGTATCCTCTGCACAACAGGCGGATGGGAATAGTAAAAAGATGCATAAAAAGAATGGGGGTAAAGGTTTGAGAGATTGTCTTTTGAGAGTTTTATTAATGATGTCGCCATTGCCTCAGGATTCTCCGTCATCTCAGCAGCGAATTTATCAGCCTCTTTCTCATGCCGCCTTGACAGGTAACTGAATAGCGGGGTAAGAGGAAAAGAAACTATGCCTCCGATAAAACCAAGCAAAATCAGATTTACAAAAATAGTATCAGATTGAATATCAAAAATCCTGCCGAGAATTCCTGTTTTTATTATGCGAAAAGATATGTATATCCCTATGAATGAGAGGCTCTCTATGACAACAAGCATTTTCAGGACATGTTTTTTCTTCCAGTGGCCGGCCTCATGCGCCAGGACAGAAAGAATCTCATTTTTATTCATAATTTGAAGCAGAGTATCATAAAGCACTATCCTTTTTACTTTTCCAATACCTGAAAAATATGCATTTGTATGCTTGCTCCTTTTTGATGCATCCATCTTGAATACCCTGCTCACTTTAATGCCGGCTTTTTTCATTAAATCTTTTATAGAGCCTTCCATCTCCTCATCTTCAACAGGCGTAAATTTATTGAAAAGCGGCTCAATGACATAAGGCGAGATATACATCATGAAAAGGCTGAAGGCAAGAAAGAACAGCCACACAAAAAACCACCAGTACTCAGGGCTTGCCTTGATAAGAAAAAATGCCGCAGCGCTCATGATGCTGATTAGTATCGTCGAAAGCAGGATTGATTTCAAAAAGTCAGCCAGCCATAATTTCCCTGTCATGGTATTGAAACCGTATTTGTTTTCTATCCTGAATGTGCCGTAAAGGTCAAAGGGTATTGCAAAAATCGTTTTTGCAAAAATCAGGATGAGAAAGAATAGTATGCCCCAGAGAATAAAAGAGAGATTAAAAGATGCAACCCATGAATTATAGATATTCAACAGCCCGCCAAAGAAAAAGATAATAACAACGATATTGTCAAAAGCCGATTCTATGAAACCAAACCGGCTGTGCTCCAAGGTGTAATCCCTTGTCTTCTTTAACAACCCTTCATCTATATAACCCTTAAATTCTTCCGGGACGATATGGCCGTACGTCTTTAGATGACCCAGATTAATAAACTGGAGCCAGTAGCCAAAAGCGGTTACACAGAGATAGCTCAAAAGGATAATTATCTGATAGGTATTCATGCTGCTTCTATTTTAAACTACTTTGAATAAAGCGTGCAAAATTTTACCGATTTTAGCTGATAATACGCATTAAGCCCTCCCCTTCCCCTTAAAAAGAAAAAGAGCAATAACCAGCATAATAACCGATATTGCAATAGGCACGGCAACAGGCGAGACCCACGGCGCAGGGATTAAAAAAAGCACATCCATATCCATAAATGATTTGGGCCAGCCTGTCCAGATGCGGAGAAACACATAATAGAAAATGTCCCATATCCCGAAACACCATAAAAATGCAGCTGTTTTTTCTTTTAAATTCCTTCCTGACAGAAGTGCCACACAGATAAGCATAACAATTGTGGCAGCCTCTCTTGTCTGCTCCTCAAACAGGATATAGTTTTCCCCCAGAAAAACAGCAATCTTGTCCACAGACAATTCACTTAACCCTTCAAATGGGATAAGCCTTCTCAGGTATATAACAACCATTGCCTCAACATAAGCCATGCCGATTGAATATAATGTAAGCCCAAAAATTCTTAGCATTTCACCCTATCAATTTCAAGGGGAAGGCATTGTATTTGAGCGGTTTTATTTTGCCGATAGCCCATAAAAAAGGTCGTTCCTGTCCCGTTGTCATTCCCGCTTGTCGGGAATCCTTCTTTCAACCTCTGCTGATTCGCTAAGGAGAAAAAAAGATTCTGGACGAGCCAGAATGACAAACAAGAGGCCGGAGCGCAGCGAGTTTGAATTCATTTATCTATACTCCATTCCTTATGTCAGTGTATCCCAAGTTCTTTGAGTTTTTTCCACAATGTTACCCTGCTGACTCCGAGGTGTTTTGCAGTCAGGGTCTTGTTGCCTTTGTGCATCAAAAGTGCAGAACGTATTTTCTCCTTGTTAATACGATTAGCATTACCTTCTATGGATTCAAGCTTCTTATTATGAAAAATATAGTCAGGCAAGTCAGAAACCTTAATTGTATCACCCTTACAGGTAATTGCGCTATGCTCCAGGGCATTAATAAGCTGCCTCACATTTCCCGGCCAACTGTAATTCTCTATGATATCTATTGCCTCGGGACTTATTCTCTTTATCTCTTTATTATTCACAACAGAGATTTTCTTCAGGTAGTGAAAGGCAAGAATAGGTATATCTTCGATTCTCTCCCTCAGCGGCGGAGTTTTGATAAAAATAGAATTGACCCGGTAAAGAAGATCTTCCCTGAATTTACCCTGAGCAACAAGTTTATATAAATCTTTATTTGTAGCTGATATAAGCCTGACATTCACAGGAATAGGCCTGTTTTCTCCAACACGCTCAACTACTTTATCTTCAAGGACTCTCAGGAGTTTGGCCTGCATAATCAGAGGCATATCTCCTATTTCATCGAGAAAGATAGTCCCGTTGTGTGCGGCCTCAAACCTTCCGGTACGGTCACTTATGGCGCCGGTAAACGAACCTCTCTTGTGGCCGAATAGTTCGCTTTCAAGAAGATGTTCATTCAAAGACGCACAATTCAAGCTGATAAACGGTCCGTCTTTTCTCCGGCTGAGCGAATGGATTGCATTGGCAACAAGGTTTTTGCCGGTGCCGCTTTCACCGCAGATCAAAACAGGAGCCTCGCTCATGGCAGCGTTCCGTATCTGTTCGTACAAATTCTGCATTAGAGCGCTTTTCCCGAGAAGCCCCATAAACCAGTATTCTTTTCTTAATTCCTGCCTTAGTTCTTCGAGTTCCAATTCCTTCATATATAATGAAGTAATATCTGTCATCGTCTCTACAGCGCCGATTATTTTATCATTCTCGTCCTTTAAGGTAACAGCGTTTTTTAAGAGGTAGACTCTCCTCCCGTCCATGGCCCTTATACGGCATCTCTTGTTGCAGATGGCACCGGTTTTGAAAAGATCGCAGCTTCTTTGTCTGCCTGATTCGGTTAAGACTACACAGGTATCGCTGTCAAGCATGGTGCAGGATTTCCCCATTACTTCGTTTTTGCGATAACCTGTTATTTCTTCAGCAGCTTTATTGAAAAACAATATAATTCCTTCAGTATCTACAATCATGAGGCCGTCCCTCATGGTCTCAAAGACATCCATCAGGAATTTCGGATCTTTTAAAAATGTGTCTAACATAGCCATAGTGTCAAAAATTGAACCAGGTATTAAGTTAAATTATCAATTGTTAATCAATGTTAATTAACATAAATTAACACTTTAACGACTGATATAGCAATATAAAATTCACAAATTCAATTATCTATTTGATATTAAAGGATTTTTTAAATTAACCCCGGGCAGGCATAAGATATGCTTTAATATGCAACAAGCAATTGAAAAATGCAATACTTTTAGACGAAAGAGGGGGGAAATGAAAAAGGTATTGATTGCAGTAGATGATACAAAGGGTTCAAAGGCAGTGTTAGCTACTTTCCAGAATTTAGTCCAACGGCCTGAAGAGGTAATCCTTCTCCATGTAGAAAGGCTTTTAGGAAGGTCATTAATGATCAATACGCTGGGAGAAGCAGATTTATCAATACTTAAAGAGGAACTTAAAGATACGGAATATAAAAAGGAACTGGACAGAAAGGCTGAAAAGATCCTCACCTATTACAAGAAGGAGCTGGAAGATAGCGGTTCATTCAATATAAAGACCTTGATAAGAGATGGGCTTCCTGCTGAAGACATCCTTAAGGTCGCAGAAGAAGAAGGTGTTGAACTCATAATTCTTGGCTACAGCGGGAAGGAGGGACTAAACAGGCTCATTACCGGCAGTGTTGCCAGAGATGTAGAAAAAAATGCAATGGTACCCGTACTCGCAGCAAAAAAACCGGTCATGTGTGAAGAATCTTACACGTGGAGAGACGCTTATTATGCAGTATCACTCTCTACAGTAATAATCTTAGCCATGTTTTTTTTGGGAATTATTTTTGAAAAGGTATTTTTACCTTAACAACTAAAGACAAAAAAGGAGAGAAAAATGAAAAAGATTTTGGTTGCAGTTGATGATTCAAAAGGTTCGAAGGCTGTGTTATCTGTCTTCAAAAATTTAGTCAGGCCGCCGGAAAAAGTAATCCTTCTCCATGTGGAAAGACTTTTAGGGGGCTCGCTAATGATTGATATGCTCGGAGAAGCAGAGTTATCAACATTAAGAGAATCGCTGAAGGGTACAGAGTATAAAAAGGAACTGGACAGGAAGGCTGAAAAGATCATTAGCTATTACAAGAAGGAGTTGGAAAACAGCGGCTTGATCAGTGTAAAGACAGTGATAAGGGATGGAATTCCCGCCGAAGAAATTCTCAAGGTTGCTGAAGAGGAAGGCGTTGACCTTATAGTCACTGGCTTTAATGAAAAACAGGGCATCCACAGACTCATAACCGGATGTGTAAGCAAGGATGTGGAAAGAAATGCAAATGTGCCGGTGCTCGTAGCAAAAGATACGACAGAGGAGAAAGCTTATGACTGGAAGGAAGCTGTTGCTAATAGCCTGATTTAAGGAAATTTTCAATTTCCAAGTCAGGCATAGAAAAAATAATTTAAAAGTTCAAAAAACAAAGGAGAAAAAATGAAAAAGATTTTGATTGCAGTTGATAGTACAAATGATTCAAAGGGGATATTGTCGTTGTTTCGAAATCTGGTCTGGTCGCCCGAAAGAATAATCCTGCTTCATGTTGAACAATTGGAAGGTAATTCCATGATGACTGCCATGCTTGGGGATGCAGAACTCTCAACTTTAAAGGATGCATTGAAAGGCACAGAGTATAAAGAGGCCCTGGACAAAAAGGCAGAAAAAGTGCTGACGTATTATAAAAAGGAGATGGAAAACGGCGGCCTGACAAATATTAAAACTGTTATAAGAGAAGGACATCCTTCGGAGGAAATCCTTAGAGTTTCGGAAGAAGAAGGGGTTGATCTCATAATTGTAGGCTGCAGCGGAAAGTCACGGATGCAGAAGCTTGTAACCGGATGCGCGTCCAGAGAAGTAGAGAAAAACGCGAAGATGCCTGTACTAATATCGAAAGGAAACGGATGCGGTAAGCATGCAGATCTTTGGAGCGGGAGGGAAGCATATGCCATTCGGTAGTGTTATCTCGGCCTTGACGGCAGTAATTCTTGGGCTGTCCCTTGGATTTATCCTTCAAAAAGGGCGTTTCTGCCTTAATTCTGCATTCAGGGACATCATATTTATAAAAGACCTCACGCTTTTCAGGTCATATCTGCTATGTGTGGTAGTAGCTGTAATCGGCACGAATTTGCTGGAAGACGCAGGCCTCATAATGACTTTTGACCAGGACGCAGGCCGGTTTGTTTCAACCACATTGCTGCGCCAGAATTTTGTGCCGATTGCCAATATACTCGGTGGTTTCCTGTTCGGATTAGGGATAGTGCTTGCAGGCGGCTGCGCGAGCGGGATTGTTTACAGGCTCGGAGAGGGACAGATAGCAGCTTTAGTTGCAATAGTCGGGTTCTTTTTTGGTGTCGCAATGACTACAGACGGGATATTGAGCCCGGTTCGTGAATTTTTGAAGAGTTTCAATGTCGAGATATTTGGAAAAACGAATCCTGCAATATGGGATATCTTCGGAGGCAGTCCTGCGGCAAAATGGATTACCATCGCAGTTTTTTCCATTGTGGTATTAGCATTTATTTTCAAGGAAAAGCCGACTTTCGGAATAGTCAGGAATGGCTATACATGGGGACTAACCGGCGTTCTAATCGGCTTATTGACCATATTGGCCTGGGAGGTATCTTCTGTTTTCGGAGGAATGCCGAGAGGCCTTGCGATAACTACGCCGTTGAGGGAATTCTTCTATACCGTGCTTACCAACAGTTCCCATTCTCCATACCGGGAATTCAGTTTTCTGGGGATATTCAAAGGGACATGGGGCGTATTCTTTATCTTTGCCATCCCGCTTGGTGCAGCTCTCAGCGCAGTAGCCCTCAAGGAATTCAAGTGGAAAATCCCGCCTGCAAAGGAAGTCCTTACCGTATTCTTTGGAAGTATACTTATGGGAATAGGCGCTGTTATTGCCGGAGGCTGTAACCTCGGCCACGGCGTTACGGGTATGTCAACGATGTCTATTGCCAGTTTGGTGGCTATCACTTCAATTGTCCTCGGTAACTGGGCAATGGTTTATTATAAGTTTATGAGAGATACTGAATAGTGTTTCCACAGCTCGGGGCCGCATCAATGCGGCCCCCTCTTTTTTAAAAAAATCTTATTTATACCCCATCCCTTCAATCTTTATCTTCCCTACCACGGAAAGCATCTGCGCCTGCTTATCAATATCCCCTGTGATAAGCCTTATATGCGCTGCATCTGCAGGAAACTGGCCGAGTGTGGGGTCAACTGCAATCCACTGTTTAACAAATATCTCAGGCCATGCATGATAATAGAAAAATTCGTCTTTATACGTAAGGCCAAGTGCAATCCGTGTTGGAATCCCTGCTGCGCGGGCTAATGCGGTATAAAGCGTTGTATGCTCATTGCAGTCACCTCTTTTTGTCTTCAGCACCTCTGTTGCCATTGGAATAGTTATTGTCGGAACTTTCTCTATATTCTTATATACCCATTCATAAATAAGCCTTGCTGCCTTAAGCTTATTCTTTTCATCTTTTACAATCTCTTTTGCCATCGAGATAATCCGCGGATCTTTGGACTGAACAAACATCGTGTCTTGAAGATATTCCTCTTGAGGTTTTGGGCTGATAGCTGAGGGCTGATAGCTAATTGCCTCTTTTCTTATCTCCATCATATTACCTTTAAAATGCTGCCTCCCCCCATCCAGCTCAAGCCCTTTAAAATCAATCCCTGAAAGCGCTACCTTGAGGTAATTGGTATCGCGAGGAAGTTTTAAATTAAAAGGCACTGCAACCTGTGCCATGAGGTCCAGGGATGGCCTCTCAATCTGCATTGCGTTTTCTTTAGCTTCTTTGATGAGGGTAAATCCCATCGGGCTTTCTTCTCTAAGGACTTCACCTTTTTCTGTAAGCCACATTAAAAACTCCGTGCCCTTAAACGCCCCCTTTACCTTAAATGCATCCTGCTTTATGCCCATGGCAGTAACCGGTTCTTTGCCTGTGACTTCTATAAACATACTTTCCTGTGTAAGAGTTGCCGGGTCAATTATTGCCATAGTGAATTTCCTGCCGGTTTTTAGCCCCTGCTTAAGAATATCGGGGATAACGGAAAGGTTCAGTGACGGAGCATCCTTTAAACGGATAACCTTTTCTGATTTTGCTCCCGGAGTCTCTATTTCCACATTAAGATTTTTGTCCTCTACCCTGCCCCTGATTATCATATTCGCATCTGATTTGAGCTCAAAATCAAAAGATTTAAGCCTCAAACCAGAGTCCAGAAAGGCATTGGTTATTGTCTCTATTTCCTTCTGAGTATCCATAACATTAAGCCTCATTCTCAACAGTTCAGAAACCTTGTATCCTTCGTCCTTTTTTTCTATCTTCCTGCCGGCATACCCTATCTTTTCTCCCTTATAATAAACCCCCATCCATTGCTCCTCAAGTAATTCATCGGGAATAACAGCCTTGTATGCAGCAGGCGCTATATTCTGGGTTACTCCGTAATGTCTGAATAAAAGAACAGCCATTGTGACAAACCAGAAAATAAAAATTCCCGCATATGAGATTTTTCTGCCTGAAATAGTCATCATGCTTATATGCAATTTTAGCTTAAAGAATACAAATTAAGGAAGAACCTGAAATTAAAAATACAGGTTGCAAAGCATTTCATTTACTGCTACACTTTTTTTAAAAATCAGCGCTTAATCTATGAACTTTAAAGAAGGAGGTTATTATGGAAGGTAAAGGTAAAAATTTCGCTGCATTCCCGCAGACTGCAATTAAGGTACTGACGTCTCCTGCTGCTTTCTTCAGAGAAATGCCAAAGACAGGAGGCTTTGTCGAGCCTCTCATATTTATGGTAGTGATGGGTGTTATATCCGGTCTCGTACAGGCCATTCTTAGTCTCATTGGCCTGAATATAGCCGGAGGAATAGCAATGGGCATGGCATCCATAATAATGATGCCAATTTTCATCGCGATATTCGGTTTCGTGGGCGCTGCGATACTCTTCGTGATATGGAAACTCATGGGCTCACAGGAGTCATATGAAACAGCCTACAGATGCGGAGCATATATCTCGGCATTTGCGCCGATAGCTGCAGTTCTCAGCATCATCCCTTATTTAGGGGGCGCAGCAGGCATTGTGGCCTATACTTTCTTTCTCGTTGCCGCGAGCATAGAGGTTCACAAAATCCCTTCCCAAAAGGCATGGCTCGTATTCGGTATTATTGGCGCGATACTGATACTCCTCAGTATAACAGGACAGATGGCAGCAAAGAAACTTTCCGGCGAACTGGCTGGAAAAACCATGGAGATGGAAAAGGCAGCAAAAGAAATGGAAGAGGCTGCAAAGAAGATGCAGGAAAGTGCCTCCAGGATGCCGCATGGCGGACAGATGACTGAAGAACAGCAAAAGCAGATGGAAGAGGCTGCGAAGAAAATGGAAGAGGCGATGAAAAATATGCCTCAGAAACAAGAGAAAGAATAATAAAAAGACACCCATTAAGGACGTGATTCTCTCCTCTTGTCACTCCTGCTTGTCAGGAGTCCTTCTGAAAAGAATGATTCTGGACAAGCCAGAATGACGAAAAAGAGTCAGGACAACCGAGAATGAGCGAAAGACTTATACTATTGCCGGCTAACAGTTTTATTTCCTTATCAGATAACTATTTTGTTCCGTTTCTCGCTTCATATCTTTTATAATCTACCATGAGATTTATCGCAGACCTTCACATGCACTCGAAATATTCCCGCGCAACAAGCCCTGACATGACCCCTGAAAACCTCTGGAAATGGTCACAGTTAAAAGGGATAACAGTTATCGGAACAGGTGATTTTACTCATCCGCAATGGCTCAGTGAGTTAAAGGAAAAACTGGAAGACTGCGGGAATGGTTTATTTAAACTCAAAAAAAAATACAGGAATGATGATATCCCTGCCTCATGCATCTCCGACATGTACTTCATGCTCACCGCAGAGATAAGCTGCATTTACAGCAAAAATGGCAGAGTGAGAAAGATACACAGTATTCTTCTGGCGCCCGATTTTACTATTGCCGGAAAGATTAATACTAAGCTTTCAAAGATAGGAAATCTCTCGGCAGACGGAAGGCCAATCCTCGGGCTCGATGCAAAGAAACTCCTCAGGATAGTACTCGATGCATCTGATAAGACAATGCTCATTCCTGCACACGCATGGACACCCCACTTTTCCGTGTTCGGCGCTGCCTCAGGTTTTGATTCTCTGGAAGAATGTTTTGAGGAACTTACCCCTAATATATATGCAATAGAGACAGGGCTTTCATCTGACCCGAAAATGAACTGGAGGCTTTCGAAACTCGACAATATAACACTTACATCCCACTCTGATGCCCATTCACCTCCAAAGATTGGAAGGGAGGCAAACATACTTGATACTGAGATATCGTATACGTCAATAACCGATGCAATTAAAAAGAAAGGCGGCTTCATCGGCACAATAGAATTCTTTCCTGAGGAAGGCAAATATCACTATGACGGCCACAGGACATGCGGGGTAAGCCTGTCACCAGAGGAGACGATAAAAAATAATTACCTCTGCCCTGTCTGCGGGAAAAAGGTGACTATCGGCGTCATGCACAGAGTCGCAAAGCTTGCTGACAGAAAAGATGGTTTTAAGCCTAAAAATGCGCCTGTTTTTTATTCCGCAATTCCACTTCAGGAAATTATCTCAGAGACTCTGAAGGTCGGCGTAAGCAGCAAGGCTGTTCAAAAAGAGTATTTCAATCTCCTCGAAAAACTCGGCAATGAATTCAAAATATTGATGGACACTTCAATAGAAGATATCGAAAAAGCCGGCAACCCTCAAATCGCAGAGGCAATATCAAGAATGAGAAAAGGCAAAGTTCATATCGCACCGGGCTTTGACGGTGAATATGGAAAGATAAAGATGTTCGAAGAAGTGGAGAGAAAAAAGGCAAAAGGACAGACACGGTTGTTTTGATTATTGAACTTTTGTGCTTTTAAACTTCCGCTCTCTTCAACGCTGCAGCAAAAAAGAAATCTCTTTTAACTGTCTTTTATTTGATCAAATTATACTTGCCTAAAGTACGCCATTGACGTATAATTATTTATGATTATTATCGAGACCCCGATTTTTACGCGGAGAATTCAGGCGACTCTAAGTGATGAAGAATATCGGCTCTTGCAAAACCATTTGGTCAATAGACCTGATTCCGGAAAGCTTATGCCAGGAAGTGGCGGGCTAAGAAAACTGCGCTGGGCTGCAGGTGGTCATGGAAAGCGAGGCGGCATCAGGGTTATTTATTATTGGTTTGTATCACAGGATATTATTCTGCTTTTGTTTGCATATCCCAAAAGTGAGCAGGATGATATTACAAGAGAGCAACTGAAACAATTGAAAAAAATTATAGAAGGAGAATACCGATGAAAAAAGAATTGTTTAGGGAACTTCTCGAAAGCGTGAAGCAGGGCGGCGCGATCGTGAAAGGCACAATGAGGCCTTCCCGCACCTTTAAGTTTGCCGATTCCGAGGTTCGAAAGATACGCAAACAATACGACCTGTCCCAGGACAAGTTTGCAACCCTTATCGGAATAAGTACGGCTACTCTCCGCAACTGGGAACAAGGCAGGCGGAAACCGGACGGCCCCGCACGTGTTTTACTGCAAGTTGCGGCCAAACACCCGGAAGCTTTGCTTGACCTTTCAAGCCGCAAGAAAACCAGAAAGGTTGCCTGATAAATCAGCAGAGCATTGAGAAGAAACCGAAGAGAAAGACAGGCTACAGAGTAACCGGGCGTAAGAGACCTCGTTATCTTTGCATCCGCTTCCTAACTTCTCGCAGCGTAGTGTAGACTCGCCCCCGCACCCAGGCGGGTTCGCCGAGGAGAAGAGGCGAGCTGCTCCATTGCGCTTTTGCACTTTTTTTGCTTATAATGCTGGCAGGTTTTGGGAGGGGGAATTGTTAGAAAAAAACCTTATTTTTGATATACTAATTTGAAGAGCCAAATTTACAGGAGGTGATTAAGATGTCAAAGGCAAACGTAATAACAATAGACCACTTTGAAGTTAAAAAGAGGGACATCGAAAACGTCAAAAGAATTTTCAGGGTAAAGGACAACGCAGAGGCAATAAACAAGGCATTGGATATGGCAAGCGGCAAGATAGAGATTGAGAATATTTTTGAAAAGCACAGAGGGACAAAGATAAAAAAGGTCTATGCTTAAAAAGCTCGTAGACACGAACATCCTCATAGACCGCTTCTCAAACCCTTCCCTTCATAAAGAAATTTTCCTGTCAGACGGTTTGGTCTATCTATCATCTGTTGTGCTTATGGAACTCAGGGCAGGCGTTCATACACAGGAAGCCTTGCGGGCATTCAACGAGCTTTCTGATTTTTTCAGGCGCGTTGACAGAATCGTCGCCCCCTCTGTCAAAGACTATGAGAAGGCGGGCGAGATTATTTCCAGCCTCCAGTCTGCCAAAGGATATGACATAAGAAAATCAGCCTCAATTACAAATGACTGCCTGATTGCAGCTTCAGCAAGAAGCATGGGCGCAGTCGTCTATACCCAGAACAAAAAAGATTTTCAGGCAATAAAGGATATTTTCGACTTTAAAGTTGCTTTTGTATAGCTTGTTGTACCGTCGCCCTATAGAACTATTGCACTATGTCACTGTGGCTCTGTGGACTAAGGTACTTTCCTCTATGGCACTAAGGAACTTTGGTTCTATAGCGCTTTCTTATGTTATAATGCTGGCAGGTTTTGGGAGGGGAATTTTACACCGGAGAAGAGCATGAGAAATATAGGATGGGTTGTACTAGCTCACTAATTTCTATTTAGCCAGATATATGGAAACAGTTCTAATAATTGCAACTTTATTGGGTGGAATCTCTGCACTTTGGTATTTTTGGGATAAGATTGTAGGATTATTAAAGCCATCTATTGAAAAAGAAAACCTCGATATCGAGCCTACTGGAGTAGAAGATCCCTACAATGTTAATAAAGACTTTCTGCTTTTCATCAGCCATGCAGCAGAAGACTCAACTGACGCGAAAGAACTTGCGCGTAAACTTCGAGAAGCGGGAGTTAACGTATGGATTGATGTTGATAATTTAACCCCCGGGGTTCTCTGGCAAGTTGAAATTGAAGATGCACTCAAAAATGCTTCAGCCTTTCTTGTATATATTGGCAAATCTGGAGTAACCGGTTGGGTAGATCGAGAAATTCGATATGCACTTTCGCGAAACACTAAAGACGGAAGTTTTAGAATTATTCCTGTTTTGGGGCCAAATGCACCAGACTTTGAATTACTACCACCTTTTTTGATACAGCACCAAGCTATCGATTTACGTCTAGGAATAAAGGGTGGAAAAGAAATAAGGAAACTTCTTGAAGTTATATTGGGAAAGCCCCCTGAAGTTGTATCAGTTCTTAAAAAAGATGAATCACCTTTTATTGGTTTATTTTCATTCAAGGAAGAGACAGCGCATCTTTTCTTCGGTAGAGATAAAGAAATAGACGAACTATCGAGAAAAGTATATACCAAAAAATTTCTTGCAGTTACTGGTGACTCCGGTAGTGGTAAATCATCTTTAATAAGAGCTGGTCTTATACCTGCACTACGTCGAGGCATACATGAATCTTCGATTGAACAAAAAGGGTGGTATATTATTGTTATACGTCCGGGTAATGATCCATTAAGCCAACTCGCTCTTGGACTTCTTGAACTAGACACTTCTTTAAAAGGAGCCGAGAAATTGGGGTTTATTAAAGAATCTATCAAAACTCTTCAAGGAGAAACAGATGGGCTTATAAAAGTTATAGCATCATTAGGCCCATTTGAAAAGAAAATACTAATTGTTGTAGACCAATTAGAAGAACTATTTACCTTGCTTCCAGGCAATGACAATCGCAATAAAAGACTTCATTTTATTGATTTGTTAATCAATGCATCCAATTTTGAAGGTGAGAAATTAAATATTCATATTATATTAATTCTTCGCGCAGACTTTTATGGCCATTGTTGGGAGCATGGTTCACTTCCATTATATATTTCTAAAAATCAATTTGCAGTTACCAAAATGTCAAAAGAGGCATTTAAATTAGCTATTGAAGAGCCAACAGCTTTATCATTATGCAAATTTGAACCAGGCTTAGTAGAAACAATTCTTGAAGACATTGGCGAAGAACCCGGGAATTTACCATTACTACAACATGCAATGCATCTTCTGTGGCAAAAGCGTCACATCAATACGTTGACTCATGATGCATATAAAGAAATAGGCAAAATTCATGGGGCAATCGCTACACATGCAGAAAAAGTTTTTGATGAGGTGTTAGATGAGCCTCAAAAAGAGATTGCTAAAAAAATATTCATAAGATTAACTCAATTAGGAGAAGAAACAAAGGATACAAGACGAAGAGTAAGTTTAAAAGATTTGATTCCAAAAGAGGATGCGAACAATACTACTACTAAAGCTATCGATATTTTATCTAGTGAAGAATCTAGACTGCTAACTGTATCTTCTGAATTGTCGGTATCTGATTATGCAACTAACAAATCACTCTCAGAAGAAGAAACGTTTGTAGAAGTTTCGCATGAGGCTTTAATTAGCAATTGGCCTCGTTTAAAAGATTGGTTGCATGAAAACCGATCACTGAATTTGCTCAGACAAAAAATTACACAAGCTTGTAATGAATGGATAAAATCAAATAATGACGAGAGCCTTCTCTGGCCTCACGGCAAATTATCTGATGCGAGGCGGTTACTTGACAAGCATTATGACCTTTTGAATTCGAATGAAATCGAGTATATAACAAAAAGTATTGAAATCTTTGAAAAAGAACTATCTGTTAAGACTAGGGCAAAGCACTATGACTTATTATTATCAACTATGCAAGACGGCGTTATATCGTTTGACAAGAATTATATTATAATTTTTGCAAATAAGTTTCTCGAAGATTGGGCGAACATAACTGCGTCTGAGGTAATCGGTAAGAGTGCCTTAGAGATTTTTCACGAAAAAGGAGGTGCGTGTCCACATTGTGTTGCTCAGACAACGTTTGAGACAGGCCAGGTAAATTCAATAACTCAGTCCAGAGGGATAAACTATGCAGAGATGACATCATATCCGGTTAAAGATGAAGATGGGAATGTTATTGAATGTGTTGTATTTATACAGGATATAACCGACAGGATACTTTATCATGAAGAGATACTTGGTCTTTATAAAGAGGTTGCTCAGATAAAGGATTATTTGGAGAGCCTCATAGATAATTCAGGGGATGCAATCGTTACATCTGACCTAAATGGAATTATAACTTCGTGGAATCGTGCCGCAGAGAAATTATTTGATTATTCTGAGGCTGAGGCTACTGGGAAACTCCTCCCTTTTGTACCAGAAACAAATTTAAACCTTGAAAAACAAAATATAGAAGAAATTAAAAAAGATAAAATAATAAAAATCGCACCTTCTTGGAAGAAAAAAGACGAGACTTTAATAAGTTTAAGTGTTAGTATGTCTCCTATAAAAGATAGTACGGGTAACGTCATAGGCATAAGTTATATTATGAGAGATATTTTTTGACAAATGGATAAAATTAGGCAATTAAACTAATAAAACCTTGAAATAATCAGTAAGACAACCCAGGCTAAAGTGAGGCAATGAGGGTCAGGTCTTTACTTTTGACTTTTCATCGTGAGATTCTATCAAGGTTGAACCTCCATACTTAATATAGTCCCGTAGTGCCATACAAAAGAAGTACCACAGCGCAGAAGTTCCAGCCTCCTCATTCTCCTTAACGAGTCGCAGGGGTGACCTGAGTGCTGAAAATATTAAAAGATTGAAATTGGCTGTAAAGGAATATAATATATCCTCATTATGTATAACCTCATAAGCTTTGCAGGGATATTTATCCTGATGGCATTTGCGTGGACGATTTCCTCGGACAGGAAGGTCATCAACTGGCGGGTTATTATATGGGGAACTGTACTTCAGCTTGTGTTTGCCATTTTTATATTTGTAATACCGGCAGGCTCAAAAGTATTCCTTTTTGTAAATGATGCAGTTGTAAAACTTCTTGACAGCGCAACAGCAGGAACCAGATTCCTTTTCGGAAGGCTGGCCCTTCCTCCGGGGACAAAGAATGAGATGGGAGAAGAGTCACTGGGATTCATTCTGGCATTTCAGGCCCTGCCGACAATAATATTCTTTGCAAGCCTCATGGGAGTGCTTTATTACATAGGAGTAATGCCGCGGCTCATAAAAATATTCTCTAAGGCATTTACAAAACTGATGAGGATAAGCGGCGCAGAGTCCCTAAGTGTATCGAGCAACATATTCGTAGGCGTCGAAGCAAATATGACAGTCCTTCCCTATCTCGGAAAAATGACAAAATCAGAATTATGCACGATACTCGCGGCAGGCATGTCTACGACTGCATCAAGCGTTCTTGCCCTTTATGTGTTCATACTTCAGTCAAAGTTCCCGACAATAGCAGGACACCTTGTTTCAGCTTCTATTCTCTCTGCGATAGCGGCTATAGTCATGTCAAAGATTATAATGCCTGAAACAGAAAAACCCGAAACCCTTGGACTCGGAATAGCCCCTTACTACCAGAAAGAATCCTCTGTCATGGAGGCAATTATAAATAATGCAAACGCAGGGGTTAAGATGGTGGTAGGAATAGTTGCGCTGCTGTTGGCGTTTCTTGGCATCGTAGCCCTCATAGATTTTCTCCTTTCAGGCGCAGGCGTGAGATTGAATAATATTCTCGGCATTCAGATGGACTGGTCCTTAAAAGGACTTTTAGGTTATATCTTTTATCCTTTTACACTTGTGATAGGAGTTCCTCCTTCTGATGCATTCGAGATATCAAAACTTATAGGTGAAAGGGCAGTGCTGACAGAGGTGAAGTCGTATCAGGATCTTTCAGCGCTCCTTACTTCCAATGCCTTGAAAGACCCGCGCTCTGCTGTCCTTGCTGCATATGCACTCAATGGATTTGCACATTTTGCATCTCTTGCAATATTCGTAGGCGGCACAGCAGCGCTTGTGCCTCACAGGACAAAAGACCTCTCATCAGTCGGTTTCCGGGCGCTGCTTGCGGCCACCCTCGCCTGCCTCATGACAGCAGCAGTTGCAGGGACATTCTTTACTGAAGGTTCAATACTTCTTGGAAAATAACAGGAAAGGCGCATAAATGATTTTGCATCCTGGTGTTATTGCATTAATTATCGGTTCAGGCATTGTGCTTCTGCTTGTTCTGTCTGCCTCGGCGCTCGGCATAAAAATAATCAGGAGATGGGACATAAAAAGCAGTTCAGAAGAACAACTCTCCCTCGAAAGAAAAACTTACCTCGTCTCAACACTGGTGCAATATGCCCTGGCATTTGAAATCCTGTCTGTCTTTCTGTTCATATATACAGCAGAAGATATCCACACCTTGCTTGCCGGCGCAATGTGCGCAACAGGTTCCCTGAATGCAAATGCCTTTGGATTTCCAACTCTCTACATAAAAATTGTTTCGTTTTTTATTTCAGCATCATGGATTGCCATAAATCACATAGACAACAAGTCAGAAGATTATCCCCTTATCAAAATGAAATATAAGCTTTTGACAGCAGTGCTTGCAGTGATGATAATTGAATTCATCTTCCAGCTGGAATATTTTCTCAGAATAAATCCGAATGTTATTACTTCCTGCTGCGGCGTCATGTTCAGCGAAAAAGGAGAAGGGCTTGCAAGTTCATTGGCTGCATTTCCTGTCCTGCCTGCAAAGATTCTCCTCTATTCTCTCTTCGCTGTCACAATTGCAAACGGCATAGCTGCATACAGGACTCAGCGCAAACCGTTTACATATATGTTCTCTATCTTTGCATGTATGTTTTTTATTGTCTCTGTTACAGCGATTATTTCATTCATTTCACTCTATTTCTATCAGATCCCGACTCATCACTGCCCTTTTGATATCCTCCAGAAAGAATATTACTACGTTGGATATCCCATATATGCATTTTTGTTCACAGGAAGTTTTTTTGGAATAATAGTGGGTATCATTGAACCATTTAAAAAAATAGCTTCGATGTCCAAAATAGTGCTGAATGCCCAGCGCAGATGGAGCCTTTATGCGATTATAGGGCTTGTAATATTTACCCTCATATCTTCGCTGCCCATGATACTGCTGCCGTTTAAGATGTGACTGCGAGAATGGCAAGCTTCCTCACCTGTCATTGCGAGGAATCACGAAAGCCTTCGGGATGACGAAGCAATCTCAAAGGAAAAATTGCCATGCGGAGTTTACCCTGAGGAAAAAACGAGATTGCCACGCTGCGCTCGCAATGACAAAAACAAAGGGCTCGCAATGACAAGAAGGGAATTATAAAGTTAAATAGATTGAATTTATTGGCTATTTCTGGTACAATTTTGACATTTGTAATGGAAGATAAAGATAAAAAAAGTTTGCTCGAAGCGATATTATTTCTTTCAGGAGAATCGGTAGCGCTTTCATCATTGAAGGATGTTACTGAGATGCCGGAGAATGAACTTAAAAAATTTATGGAAGAACTTATGTCGGAATACAGAGAAAAAAATAGCGGGATTTTGATTTCCGAGATAGCTAACGGATATCAGATGATAACAAATCCTGCATATGCGCCCTGGCTGAAAAAGTTCAGGGCAAAAAGCGCATCTTCAAAGCTTTCTGCATCTGCCCTTGAGACACTCGCAATAATTGCATACAAGCAGCCGATCATCAAGGCTGAGATAGAACAGCTTAGGAGCGTAAACTCTGACGGAGTTGTAAAGACACTCCTTGACAGAAAACTTATAAAGATTATGGGAAGAAAAGAAGCTCCAGGCAGGCCCTTGTTTTACGGAACAACAAAAGAATTTCTTCAGTATTTCGGGTTAAAAGACCTGACAGAGATGCCAACCCTGAAGGACATAGAAAGGGAAGAGGCAGCATGATAGCGGGAGAAGCAAAATGAAGAAATTTTATATTGCGCTGGTAATATTATTTATTTTTGCAGCAAGCGCCTATGCTGATGAAACTTACAAAATCAAAAAAGGCGATACCCTATCCAAAATTTCCAAAAAATTCCATGTAAGCGTTCAGGAAATACGTGACCTGAACAGCCTTAAAAAATCAGCAAAACTCAAACCAGGACATGTTCTGACAGTCAAGAGAACAGGCACGAAGACTTATACAGTTAAAAAAGGTGACAACATATACAGGATTGCAAAGAAATTTAATCTGGATGTTGATGATTTAAAAGATATCAACCTTCTCGACTCTTATGATCTAAAGGTGGGACAGAAACTCCTGTTCGAACCCGAACCCGAGACAGAGACTGCACAAGCTGCCAATCTTGTTGAAGAGATAAAGAAACTCTCCGAATCAGAAGAACTCGCAAATATGAACATGTCAGACAGGCTTATATTATTCGCGAGAAAGTTTCTTAACATCCCCTACAAGTTTGGGGGAAGCAGCATAATGGGTATTGACTGTTCAGCCTATGTCCAGAAGGTTTACGGCCTTGTAGGAATAAACCTGCCGCGTTCAGCAAGACTCCAGTTTCATGAAGGAGAGATTGTTGACAGAGATTCATTATCAATAGGTGATCTAGTTTTTTTCAGGACATACGCCTCGTTCCCCTCTCATGTTGGAATTTATCTCGGGAACGACCTTTTCATTCACGCATCTTCAAAGGATAAAAAAGTGAGCATCGGAAGCATGAACGCCCCTTATTATTTCAAGAGGTTTCTGGGCGGGAAGAGATTTATTCCAGACACACCGGAAAAGGCCGAGAAAGAATCAGAAGAACTTTCGCAAGGCAGCTGACCTTTTATTCTTTACAAACCATCTGCGTACACTATTTTCCCCATATCAGAAACATCATACCCGCCAAGACTCATCACCATATTTTTGAATTCATCTTCTGCCCTGATAATCTTTAGAAGAGACTCAATCATCTCTGTATTATAAAAGTCAGCAGGTATGGCAAGGTCATATCTTTCCTTTGCAACAGGGATGAAATCAAGACCAAGCGCCCGGGCTGACGCAAGTATTGCAAGCCCTGTGTCTGCAATGCCTGTAAGCACAGCAGATGCAACTCCCATATGGGTATATTCCTCTCTTTCGTATCCTTTCACATCTTTAGGGTTTATGCCTAATTCTTTCAGATGCTTATCCGTCAAAAGCCTTGTTCCTGCGCCTGACTGCCTGTTAATGAAAACAACCTCCTCCCTTGTCAAATCGTTGAATCCTTTTATGTTTTTGGGATTACCCTTTGGAACAAGCAAGCCCTGCTCCCTGTAAACAAGATTGATAAGGATTACCTTTTTATCAGACAAGAGCCTTTTTATATATGAGACATTGTATTCTCCTGTCTCCTCATCGAGAAGGTGAGTTCCTGCAATATGCGCCTCACCTTTTTTCAATGCCATCAGTCCTCCCATTGAGCCCACATGCGCTGATGATAATGAAAGTCTCGGATATTTCTTTTTGAGAGAATTAGCCAGAAGGTCTAAGGCATTGTCATGGCTTCCTATGCAGACAATGGTATTTTCAATCTCATCCTTAGTTCTTAAAAGCTCAACATTAACCTCTGTACCAGCGCCTATGCCTTCAGACATTGCAGGTATTCTCACAAACCCGTCTGCACGAACCAACGACATCAGGACGCCTGCTCCCCGTGAAACAGGGGTTGCTATTAATTTATTTCCAACCTTGCCAAGCTTAACCCTTATAAATTCCTCCTGCCCGAGTGAGGATGCAACCTGCCTGGAAAGTATTGCCTTCAATTTCTCCGGCTCTTCTGCTTCTCTTCCCTGCCATTTATATACAACAGGTTTTGCAAAAAGATTGAATGTAATATATGCAGATACGGGATAACCAGGAATGCCAAGAACAGGCTTTCCTTTGACAAGGCCCAGGATTACAGGCTTCCCCGGCTTTATATTCACACCGTGAAGTAAGACCTCCCCGATATCTCTTATTGCATTTGCCGTAAAGTCCTCAGACCCCGCAGATGCGCCTGCGTTCACAACTACCATGTCGCCCAATCCATGAGCCTCAAGAATTGCTTTCTTTAATCCTTCAAAATTGTCAGGGACAATCCTGAACCTTACTGCATCTCCTCCCCATTCAGAGACAATTCCTCCAAGCATCCTTGAGTTAAATTCTATAATGTCGCCCTTTTTCAACTCGCTTCCCGGCTCGACAATCTCTGTGCCTGTGGGAATTATTACCACTTTTGGTCTTTTCCTTACATTAATCTCAACATGCCCTCCTGCAAGCATTGCGCCGATATCAACAGGCCTTATTTTGTGATTCTCAGGTAGTATGAGCTCAGTTGCAACAATGTCCTCGCCAATTACCCTCACATGCTGCCACGGGGTCGCAGGCTCGATTATCTCAATGTATTCTTCTGTCTTTGCTCTCTGCGCTCTGCTCTCTGCTCCAACTACGTTTACGTCTTCAATCATCACCACTGCATTGAATTCATCAGGTATCGGGTCTCCTGTGTCAACATAAACAGCCTGAGTTTTAAGTTTTAGTTTCTTGGGAGATGTTTCAGAAGCGCCGAATGTATCCACGTATCTTACGGCATATCCGTCCATTGCTGATGAGTGATAGAAAGGTGATGATAGTTTTGCCATAACAGGCTCGGCTGTTATCCTTCCGAGGGAGTCTTTGACCTGAATCTTCTCGCCTGAAAACGGCTTCAGTGCGCCTTCTGCTTCAAGCCTCTTAAGCCATTTCTCAATCGCCTCATTCAGAGGCGTTGTTTCAAGATAAATCTCGCGTTTCAATTAAACTTGAAATCGCTTTCGCTGAGGGATAGTTCTTTGTCTATATCTTGCCTGTTTTCGTAATAAAAAGAGAGAGCATCATAGACCTGGGGGAGTGTGAGGTGTGAGAATTCTTTTATGAGTTCTTCTGGCGTCATTCCCTGTTTTAATACATAGAAAACTACCGACTTTACGGGGAATTTAGTCCCGGCAATCACAGGGCTGCCGCCACAATGTGTTTTCATAGAAACTATATAAGGATGCTTTTTTACCTTCTGCGCAACAGGCATATACTTTTTCTCCTAACGGGTTAAATATTGATTACATTATAGCATAACGGTTTATGGAGATAGCAATGTCATTGCGAGAAACGATATCCCTCGTCTGTCATTGCGAGGCTGTCGAAGTCAGCCGAAGCAATCTCAAAAGAATAGATTGCCACGCTCCGCTCGCAATGACAAAAAAGCTAATCGCTGATAGCTGCCTTTCTCCTCTTGGATAAAATAATGGATTTGTGATATATTCTGGCAGTATAAATCTCCGAGGGACACATCCCATTTTTCTTAGACTAAAAATTGCCGCGTCGGTCTCCGAGCCAGAACTTCTGAAACTACTGGATTCTCGCCTCGGCGAGTCGCTGAGGTGACCCGTTTGCACGGGAATGACGGCTTAAAAAACTTCGCCCACAAAATCCGAACTAACTTTATCTCCCCCCAAAAAATTCCGCTCCACTTGAAGAATAACAGCCAATAAAATATAAAAAATGATAAAATAGCTATAAGTCAGCCAGAGGAGGGATAAAAATGGAAACATTAAAACAAGAGGCAATCAAAGCCATCTCAAAATTGCCAGAATCAGCAAATATTGATGACATGATGTATGAGCTTTATGTAATTGACAAGGTCAAAAAAGGCAGAGAGGCTGTAGAACATGGCGAATCTACTTCTATTGAAGAACTGAAGAAAGAAATGCAATCGTGGTAAAGTGGTCAAAACCTGCAAAACTCGACTTGAAACAGATACACAATCACATAGCAAGAGATTCAAAGTTCTATGCCCAAAAAGTTTCTGCTGAAATTGTCGGAAAATCCGAAAAACTGAATTCCTTCCCCGAAGTCGGCAGAATTGTTCCTGAGACAGGAGACCCCAACATAAGGGAGTTGCTTATCTATTCATATCGGCTTATTTATGAAGTCTTTCCTGGTAGAGTTGAAGTTCTTGCATTAATTCATGGCAAGCGCAATTTCATAAAAGATTTTTTAAACGAACAAAGACACGAAAAAAAATAAACCCCTACTTCCCATTCTTGTTCTTCGGTCTCTTGTTATACTCAAGAATCCTTTTTCTCAAGCGGATGGATTGGGGAGTGACTTCTACAAGCTCGTCTTCTTTGATGAATTCTATTGCCTGCTCAAGGTTTAAAATCTTTGGAGGAATAAGCTGGAGCGCATCGTCGGCGCCTGAGGCCCTCATATTAGTGAGCTTCTTTTCCTTTATCACATTAACATCAATGTCAGTATCCCTTGAATTCTCGCCTACAATCATTCCTTCGTAAACAGGCGTGTTTTCCTTTACAAGCAAAGTTCCTCTCGGCTGAAGGTGAAAAAGCGCATATGTTGTCGACTTCCCTGCCCTGTCAGAGACTATAGCTCCTGTTGAACGCTTTGACATCGGCCCCTGCCATTCTTCATAACCATCGAAGATGTGGTTTAAAAGTCCTGTGCCTCTTGTGTCAGTCAGAAACTGCGAGCGGAAACCAATGAGCCCCCTTGAAGGGATTCTGAATTCGAGGCGCACCCTTCCATGCCCGTTATTCTGCATCTTCTGCATCCTTCCCTTTCTCATCCCAACCTGCTGTGTTACGACTCCGATAAATTCTTCAGGCACATCTATAACAAGCTGTTCCATTGGCTCGTGCGTCTTCCCGTTAATCTGCTTTGTTATCGTCTCAGGCATTGAGACAGAAAGTTCATAACCTTCCCTTCTCATCATCTCAATGAGAATCGCAAGCTGGAGTTCTCCCCTTCCCATCACCTTGAATGAGTCAGTGTTACTGAAATCCACTTTTATTGCCACGTTGTATAAAAGCTCCTTTTCGAGTCTCTCGCGGATGTTCCTTGAAGTAACGTACTTGCCTTCCGTGCCTCCCAATGGAGATGTGTTCACGGAAAACACTATCGAGATAGTCGGCTCATCAACTATAATCCTCGGCAGAGGCTTGGGGTTTTCTATATCAGTTATGGTATCTCCTATGTTTATGCCTTCGATCCCTGCAAGCGCTACGATATCACCCACAGTAGCATCCTTTATCTCAACCCTTTCGAGTCCCTGGAATCCGTATAATGAGACAACTTTTGTCTTTATCGCTTCTCCTTCGCTGTTTATCATCGCAATCCAACCACCAATCTTTACAGAGCCGGAGAATATTTTTCCAATTGCAAGCCTTCCTACATAGTCGTTGTAATCTATGTTAGTCACAAGCAGTTGAAGCGAGTCTTTTTCATCTCCCTCAGGCACCGGGATTGATTTTATAATCTGCTCAAACAACAGCTTCAGGTCCTCGGAGTCATCATCGAGATTGAGTTTTGCAATCCCTGTCTTTGCATTTGTATAGACTATGGGGAAATCAAGCTGATCTTCAGTTGCATCAAGGTCAATGAACAGGTCATAGACCTCGTTCAGAACCTCCTGAATCCTTGCATCAGGCCTGTCTATCTTGTTTATTACAATAATTGGAGGGAGATTCAGTTCCAATGCCTTTTTAAGAACAAATCTTGTCTGAGGCAGCGGGCCTTCAGATGCATCAACCAGCAAAAGCACACCGTCTACCATTTTAAGGGTCCTTTCGACCTCGCCTCCGAAATCAGCATGGCCCGGTGTGTCAACGATATTTATCTTTGTCCCCAAATAATCAACAGCAGTGTTCTTTGCCATTATCGTAATGCCCTTTTCCCTCTCAAGGTCAATGTTGTCCATAACGCGCTCTCTGACCTGCTGGTTTGCCCTGAATATACCTGACTGTCTGAGCATGCAGTCAACAAGCGTGGTCTTTCCATGGTCAACATGGGCAATAATAGCAATATTTCTTAAATCTTCACGTTTCACAATTAACCTCTTCTTTGTAGATTTTAAAACTCCTGGCAACTACGGTGAGGCAGGAGAATCGCACCTCAAATGCAGAACTTCTATGATTCTAAAATCAAGGGCTGTATGTAGTTTAAACCTTATCTTCATTAAAAAGCAATTTTATCTGAAATTATGAAACCCTAAAACCTCAGAAAGGCCCCTATTCCCCCTGCATTTGAAAGCTCCTTGTTATCGGATATAACCTCTACCAATGCGCCCATCTCTACTGTCCTCTGGGCGGCAAGCTCTACAAGATAACCGACTCCCTCCATCTCACCGCTGCAGTAGGGGCAAGGGGACACCTTCTGCCTTGTAAGATACCTGCACTTCCTGCAGGCATAACCGGAATCCCTGAACTCGTTTATAAATACAAGTTTCATTATCCTTCCCTCCTGAATGGCATTCAGGACATCCTCTATCCCCAGGACTGCATTTTCTTTTTTCATTGCAGCAGTTAAAAGTTCAGAAACAGTTGTCTTTTGTTTTTTCCTCTCAAAATCTCCTATTGCAAGCTTGACCTTCTCAAATATTTCATTGTTCCCGGCAAACATCTCGGCAGAAAAAGAGCCTATTACCTTTTCACCGGCTGGCCTGGGAAGCATCTCCCTTACCCTTATAACTGCATCTTCAGACCCTCCTATTACTATTCCCCTTATTTCCTCTTCTGCCAGAAATAACTCCAGTTTTTTCATGACGTCTTTAAGGTGGAGACCTACATGATAATCAATATGCCTCTCATAGTGATTTTGCGAGAGAGCAAACCAGCCGCCCTTTTTATGTTTTCCGGGTATATCAGGAGTATGTATCTCGCCATATTCTTCAATCTCGCCAAGATGTACAAGGAAAAGACGCGCGGATTCTTTATCAACAAGGAGCACCGCATACCGCTGATAGTTATCCAGTATATCAAGCAGCTGTTTTATATACGGTGTTTTATCAACTACAATCTCATTCCTTACAGGGACTGCAAGGTTATACTCTTTCCAGAATGACTGTTCAGACGAACTGAGGATTGCAAGTCCTTTCTTAAACCCCCTTTTACTGCTGATAAAAAATGACTCGATATTCTCGATATCAGCTTTAATTTTTTTAAGTATCTTTTTGTCTGTTCCTTCCGAGATATCCCTGAGCATATTTTTAAAGTGTATTACATAGTCTCCTTTTACGTTGGTAACCGGATTTACATTCAGATATAGGCTCACAAAATAGCTGCCGTTGCCCTGAAGCGCTGCAATCTCTCTTAACTCTTCCCTGTTAAGCATTTGTGCCTCCTTCTATGTTTCTGAATATTGCAAAGACTGATATAAACAAGGCCAAAACCAGCGGCCCCATTATGAACCCTATGACCCCAAAAAAATTTATCCCCCCAAGCACGCTGAAGAATATCAGCAGTGTAGGCATCTTGGTCCTGCCGCTTATTATGATGGGTTTAAGTATGTTATCAACTATGCCTATCACCAAAGCCCCGAAAAGCAAAAGCCCTATGCCTTTCATGTAACTGCCGTGCAAGAGCAGGTAAGCGCTCGCCGGCCCCCATACTGTGAAGGTCCCGAGCATTGGCAGAAATGACATTATTGCCATTGTAGTTCCCCACAGCACAGGAGATTTGATATCAAGCGCAAAGAAAGCGATTCCTCCGAGCAAGCCCTGGACAATCGCAACCATGATACCGCCATAAACTGTTGATACAATCATATCCTTGGTCTGGGATGCAAGCCTGGCCTTCTGTTCATCGGAAAACGGCAGATAAGCCTTTATTTTGTTTAAAAAATCAGGGCCGTCCTTCAGGAGAAAAAATATCGCAAAAGACATAAATATAAAATCTATAATTATCCTGGCAATATTAGAAACCCACAAGGAAAGATTGTTCAATAAATTCCCGCCGAATTTCTTGAGATTCCCGACTATAATGTCGCCTATTTCTATGTCCTTAATGCCAAAATGGGACTGGAGCTTTGCCGTAAAGCGTGAAATCACCGGATCATTCAAGACGCCTTTTATAGAATCCAGCGCCTCATTATCAAGCTTCTCAGCCATATCTCTTAGTTCTTTCAGAAGAACAAAAGATAATGAAAAAAACGGCCCGACGATTACAAAAAGAATTAATACAACAGTCAAAAAAGATGCAAAAACCATAGATTTGGTATACCGCAATATAAAAGTATATGCCGGGTAAAAGACTATAGAGAAAACCGCTGCCCAGGCAAGGGCAGCAAGAAATGGCTGGAGTATCTCATATGTCAGATACCCAAGCAAAAAAAGAATGGCTACGGATGTTAAGACATAAAACCTATTTCCCCCCAAGCGACGCCTCCACAAATGACCTGAAGATTTTTTCCGACAGTTTATCCTGTAAACGTTCAGGATGCCACTGGACACCCAGAAGAAACGGGTAGTCTTCCTTACAAAAGGCCTCTATAATGTTATCGGCAGACATGCCAATTGACTTTAACCCATGGCCGAGAACCTTTATTGCCTGATGATGGGAGCTGTTCACAGTAAACTCACCCCTCCCGATAAACTTATTATCACTAACCCTGATTACATGATAGTCCTTTTTATGGTCGAGCGCCACAGGCATCTGCAACCCTATGTCCTGATAAAGGCTTCCCTTAAAAGCAACATTGATAAGCTGCATCCCATAACATATGCCCAGCACAGGTTTCCGCAATTTAATTATCTCATGTATGACTGCCAATTCAAAGTCGCTTCTGTCCCTGTCAACAAGCTTCATGTCATAATTTACTTTTTCGTTGTAATAAGAAGGGTGGAGGTCATCGCCGCCGGGGATAAGAAGGCCGTCAATATTTAACGCAAGGGTTTCGATACATTTGGAAGGCGCTAACAATATCGGGCAGGCGCCTGCGGCCTCAACAGCCTCTGCATACTGCTTATTGAGTTTTAGGTATTTATCCTCAATGTCAGCAGTTATGCCTATACGCGGTCTCAACAGACCCTCAGACTCTCAGCTTTCCGCCTGTCTCTGCTGTGATATATTTGACAATGTTCTGATGCAGGTCTTCCACCTCAGTTTCCGTGAGCGTCCTGCTCCTGGACCTGTACCTTATTGTGAATGCAAGACTTTTCTCACCCTCAGATATATGCTTACCCTTATAGAGATCAAAGATAGAGACCTCCTCTATGAGTTCCGAGGGATAGGCTCTTATCAGGTTCCCGACATCGGATGAACTGAGCCTCTCAGCCACAATGATTGCTATATCGCGTTCTATGCACGGAAATTTTGGTATTGGCGAATATTCCAGCGAAACAGGGAGCATGGAAATCAATTTATCAATATCTATCTCAAATACAATAATCTCGGGTTTCAGCACCTTCAAATCCAATTTATCTGTCACCACAGGCGAAAGCGCACCGAGGAAACCGACATTCGAGCCTGAAACACGGATATCACATGATTGTCCGGGATGAAGAAATGTCTCCCGCGTCGGAGAAAATGTATAGCCTCTGACATGCAGGTCCTCAAACAAGGCCTCAATCGTGCCTTTGACAAGATAAAAGCTGTCAGCCTCTTCTTTCCACAAGGAAGGCAGTTTTTCCACATAATAGATGCCTGCCATATACGTAATCTCAAGCGGCAGAGGCCTTCCTATATCCTCGAATACCCTGGATACCTCGAATATCTTTACGTCCTTAATTCCCCTTGAAAAGTTGTAGATAAAATTCCCGATTAAACCTGGGATAAGCGTTGTACGAAGCAATGAGTCCTCTTTCCTGAGCGGGTTTTTTATGGAGATAGCCTTGCGCCTCCCGTCTCCTTCAGGAATATGGAGAAGGTCCATATCAGTCTCATTCATAAAGCTGTAATTTATCGCTTCATTGAATCCTGATTTCCTTACAATATCTTTTATCCTTAAAACAGAGCTGCGTTTCCTGTTTGAATTTACTGCCGTAATACTTGCCTTGGGTATAGTTGTCTGTATTTTATGATACCCATAAATACGGGCTACCTCTTCAATAACATCCGCCGCCCTCTTTATATCAAGCCGGAATGCAGGGGGAGTTACTTTAAAGGAATCCGGGCCTGCATCTGCGCCGATGTTTAATTTCTTAAGCATACTAACCATCGCTGCATGATGGATATCTGTTCCAAGGACTCTGTTCACTGTATCGTATTTCACATTTATAGGAACGGGCACATATTTTTTTGGATAAACATCAATCTTCCTGTAAATCGTGCCGCCAGCAACTTCCTGCACCAGGGATGCTGCCCTGTCAAGCGCCTTGTCCAGAAACTCTATGTCAGCTCCCCTCTCGAATCTGTAAGAAGACTCTGATTTAAGCCCTAAGGCCTTTGACGTCCTCCTTATTGACGTGGGCTCAAAGTAAGCGCTCTCAAGGAATATATCTTTTGTAGAATCAGTTACCTCAGTGTCAGCGCCTCCCATAATGCCTGCAACTGCAACAGGATTTTTTGCATCCCATATAAGAAGCGCATCAGCAGGCAATTTCCTTTCAACTCCATCCAGGGTCACTATATCATTGTCTTTCCCTGCCACGCCTGCTTTTATTGTCTTCCCGTTCAGCGTATTGAGGTCAAAGGCATGTAAAGGATGGCCAAGCTCTAAAAGGACGTAGTTTGTTACATCAACAATATTATTTATAGACCTTATTCCGCATTTAACTATCCTGTTTTTGAGCCATTCAGGAGAATTGGATACCTTTATCCCCTTAATGATTCTTCCGGCATACCTGTGGCATAAACCCTCATCTGAAATCTTCACCTTAAAATCAGGTTCTGAAGCATCTTCCGTCAGCTTATATTGAGGGGATTTAAGGGGTAAATCAAGGGCTGCCGAAAGCTCCCTTGCAATACCAAATACGCTGAGGCAGTCAGGCCTGTTAGGAGTAACGTTCACTTCAAATACGGCATCGTCATCGAACCGCTCGATTCCCTCGACTTCAAGGCCTATCATTGTAAGTGTTTCAGCGGCCTCTTCAGGGCTGATGGAGATATTAATAAATTCTTTTAACCAGTTAAATGTAATGCGCATGATGGTTATTATATCCTTGATAACCGGAGATTGACAAGGAAAAGTTTACACCCAAAAACAGAGATAGAAAATTGTCTCCCTCGCCAACCCTTATAGGCGCAGCAATAAAATTACCTCTTTTTTGTTAAAAAAGCTATAATTTAGAAAGGTGATATGTGATGGAGATAAAATTCTCCCGCCATGCTAAAAGGCGGGCAAAACTTTATGAGATTTCCGAAACAATAATAACAGATATTTTAAAAACCATGAATTTGCATCAGGGTGAGCATGAGATTATAAAAAATGTTCCTGGATTTAATTATCCATTGAAGATAGTTGTCTCTGTGGAAGAAAATCTAATGACAGTAATAACAAATTATTCATTAAAAAAACGGAGGAAAAAATGAGAGTGCATTATGATAATGAGGTTGATGCCATATATATTAAATTAGGGAACCAGAAACCCGACGGCGTTGTTGAGATTTCCGAGGGTGTTAATTTAGATACAACATCTGAAAATAAGATAGTCGGAATAGAAATTCTTAATGCTTCAAAGAAGATGAACATTAAAACAATCCTCTCCTACGAACTTGAACTTGATAATAAATTAATTCGAAAAAGTGCCTAACATTATTGAACTGGCTCCTTCAATAGCTATTGACCGGCTCAAAAACTTTCTGCTATAGTCGTGTGACTAGGTAATAACTGGTTGGCGCTTAGAGCATATGCGTAATGAAGATAGAATAAGGGAATTGGCGGCAAGATTTCGAGAAACAATTCTGAAGTGTAACAAGTCGGAACTGCCTCTTTCTTTGGCTGACTTTCCTACTGGTAGTTGCGCGGATGCGTCAATGCTTTTGGGTACTTATTTCAAGGATAATGGGATAGATGGGTTCATTCTAATTAAGGGGAAACGAGGAGAAGGCAGTTCGCTCGAAACTCACTATTGGCTTGAAAAAGATGACATGCTTATTGATATTACCGCTGATCAATTTGAAGGCATAAATGAAGCAATAGTTATTACTGATACTAATTCTAGTTGGCATGGAACTTTTGCTAAGGAAATACGTCAGGAGGCAGACTATCGTATGATTGCCGCCAGCGATGTAAGGAAACATCTTGAGGCTGTTTACGACTATGTTCTGGAGGTAGAGAGACAGTAATCGCTAACCACCCATGCACCAGTCGGCTTCCGGTGATGTCGGCGTTATGCGTCAAACCACATTCACATGAGAGTTATTAATAAATGAATTGGGACTGGAACACGATAGCTTCTTCAGCTACGGCAGTTGGCGTTGGCATTGCAGCCTGGCAGATTTGGGAAAGTCGAAGACTTGCTCAAACAACCTTTGAGGACTCGTTAGATAAACAATATCGTAGTTTGGTCATGCAAATACCCGTTGATGTATTAATTGGTAAGCCTATTCCTGATGGAAAAAAACGAGAAGTACGGGAAATAATCTATAACTATCTCGACCTTTGCAATGAGCAGGCATATTTAAGAAAAAAGAAGCGCATTACAAAAACGCGCTGGAATGATTGGAGTGAGGGTATTAGAGATAACATAAGCAAGCCTGCATTTAAAGAGGTATGGGAGGAAATAAAGCGAGAGGCACCATCAACTCTTTCCTCACTAACGCAGTTAGAAAAAAATGGGTTCGATTGTGATCCTGCAAAATGGTAATTATTAAAATGCCTAACACTTATAAGGCCTCGCTCTGTCAAAAGACGAACGAATCATATTGAAATAAATTAGGGGCAACACACATCCCCTATTTTTTGATCGGGGTAAGTTTCATACGGCATGGCGTTGCTGCCAATGACTCTATCTCAATTTTGTAATCTAATAACCTTTGTGCTTCCACACATGTAGCGGCATATAGTTCATCAGCATCAGGGTTACTTGGGATAGGATGCCTTTCAGCAAACTCTTGACATACAAAATTATGGTATCTTGCCGCCCATTCAAATTTTGCCCTTACTCCAGGATTTCCTCTGTAATCCGTTAACCCCTTTATTATATTTAGTTGATGCGCTTTTATTAGATCGAAAAATATACCTCCATCAGGAAATACGCTGAATGCTTCACCGAGATAGTTTAGAAATATAGTGCCATCCGCATCTTCCAGAAGGTCTTCATACTGTGGCAACCACCTTGTTTTATCATAGAAATCCAATTGACTTCGGACAATTTCTATCGCAGATGGCGATAGCGATATGCAAGGCGGTCCTCCGCTTTTGTCTTGCTCAACAGCCTGCAGCAACGCATCACCAAAGACAATATCGTCGTCCATGTAATGTTCGCCGAACGCGATACCACCCCTGAGGAAAAAACCTTCCATAGAAAGACCAACTTGAAATTCAGAAAAAATACTTAGAATATTATCCAATTCAGATTCTCCATAACCTAACTCAGGTCGGCGCAAGGGATAACCGACAACGATATTGTCGGTAAAAACCTTTACAGTATAAAATGAATCATCTCCGAAGAGTTTTGAATGCTCCCGAACGCGTTCATAAGCATTGGACAATGCGTGACGTACTCTGCGCAGGAACTCAAGGCCATTCCCTGATTTAATAGCTTCTTTACTAAGATGTGAATAGCCCAAGATATCCGCATAGCAGACAAAAGAAGGCAGCATTATGGGAGGATTAGAGTGCTTATAAGGGTTGTTCATTTTTTATCGCCTTAACCTTGCACCACATTATTTTTTATATTGCTGCCACACTTTGATGGATTACATAAAGGGGCTATGCTGCTGTCAAGCGGATGTTCGTTGAAATGTTCTATAAAAAGACTGATGGCGGTCACTTGTTACAGCTTTTTGAGGAATCTAAAAGGAGATTCCATGTGAAGTTCTTAATATCACTTTTTACCAGCTAATTCCTTTTCCCATCAAATAATCTTGAGTTTTCTTATCGCCTAATTTTGCAGCTGTTTTATAATCCTGCATAGCTTTCTGATTATTATTTAATCTCTGATAAGCACGCCCACGATTGGCATAAGCCTTAGTATACTGAGGATTTAATTGAATTGCCTTGTTAAAGTCATTTATTGCCTGCTGATGATTGTCTAAGTTATAGTAAGCATTTCCACGATTACTATAAGCCTCAGCAAGCTGAGGGTTTAATTCGATTACCTTATTATAGTCATTTATAGCCTGCTGATAGTTGCGTAAGTTATAGTAAGCATTCCCACGATTATTGTAAGCCTTATCATACTGAGGATTTAATTCGATTGCCTTGTTAAAGTCATTAATTGCCTGCTGCTGATTGCCTAAGTTATAGTAAGTATTCCCACGATTAGTGTAAGCCTCAGCAAGCTGAGGGTTTAATTCGATTGCTTTGTTGATGTCACTAAGCGCCTGCTGATAATTGCCTAAGTCATTGTAAGCAACCCCACGATTATTGTAACCCACAGCATACTGAGGGTTTAATTGTATTGCCTTGGTATAGTCATTTATAGCCTGCTGCTGATTGCCTAAGTTATAGTAAGTATTCCCACGATTATTGTAAGCCCCAGCAGCCTGAGGGGCTAATTCAATTGCTTTGTTATACGCATTTATTGCCTCATTGTAATTGCTTGATTCATCAAAAGCATAGCCCTTATCAAACCAATCCGTAGCGCTTAATTCATTAACAGCAGTTGCATATTCTTTTTGTTGCTTGGTACTTTGCTTTAATCCTGCTATTTCTTTTTTAAGTCTTTCAATTTCCTCCAAGGCATCTTTTGCTTTTTTTCTTGAGTCCTCAAGTTCTTTTGTCTTCTGCTTATCCGCTCCTATGGTTTTTACGGATTTTGCTACTTCATCCGGGTCAGCAGAAATCTTTGCCTTCATGTAGTAGGTTACGCCGTCCCATTTTTCCTGAAGTATCTCTGCGCTCACAATACCTGCCGTAAGGACTGTCACCTGGTCTTTAGTCAGCTTGAAATTCTTAACCTCCGTCTCGCTTATGAGATATACGCCAACTTCTTCAAGGAGAAGCCTTTTTACCTGCTCTAACGCAATTGCCCTGCTTGATACCTTGCTGTCAATCTCACTGGCCTGATAGGTGTATTCTTTTTCAAAGGTGACTGTTTTGGCTGATGCAGTAGAGGTGAAGAAAAACAAGAGGTATACGGCGAGTGTGATTATCTGCAATTTATGATATTTTCTCATTTTCATCCTTAAATACACTGTGAGAAAAATAGCAGATTCGCTCTATAAAAATCAACAAGATAAATTTCGAAATATTATCTAACACCACCCCTGCCCCCTTCGGAATCATAACTCCCCTTTTCCCCCTCTTATCTTAAGAGGGGGTGCCGGAGGCGGGGGCGTTAGGCTAAGAGGTAGAAGGGGGTGTTACCCTCACCATCAGTTTGGCTAAACAACTATTTATATCAAGCAAAACCTCATGGTTCCAGAAGCGAATCACGTCAATGCCCCGGGCTTTCAGATATTCCGAACGAAACTCATCGTATTCACGCTTTTCATCATGCGTGTGTTGCCCACCGTCCAGTTCTATAGCGACTTTTATAGTAGGGCAATAAAAATCCAGGATATATGGGCCGATGCTGTACTGACGGTAAAATCTCATTTCACAAAACTGCCTGTTTCGTACATGTGTCCAAAATATTTTTTCTGCCTCGGTCTGATTACGCCTTAGCTCCCGTCGCCGCTGTTTCAAAGCCGGATCATTTCGCATGAATTTCATAACTCCCCAATATAGCGATTTAACTATCTTTCGTCAAGTAACTCCCCCTTGCCCCCTCTTAATCTAAGAGGGGGTGCCGGAGGCGGGGGCGTTATTAGGCAAGGTTGAAAAATAAAAAGGCCCCTTTGCGGGGCCTTAGGTTTTTGACTTAAAACTGGATTCCCCGATTAAATCGGGGAATGACAAATCAAACTGCCACTGCCTTCCCGGTCTCTTTAATCCATAAAAGTCTGGAGCCGTTTATAACAGACGCATTGATTGACTCAATCATCTCTTCCGGATTTATATCAAGGCCTTCTTTTTTCTTAAATGGCTTTAAGGCCGCCTTTGCCTTTACCTTTAAAGCCTTCTTTATGTCTGAATCCTTTGGCTCTTTGACTGCCTTGCCTGCTGCTTTGGCCACCTCAATGAAAATCTCTCTGTGAGACATTGCCTCTCCTGCGGGTTCAACTGCCTTGCACAGGCATTTAAGTCTTCCGAGATAATCCACCATCGTGCCTGATGTTTCAAGGAATGCCGCTGAAGGAAGCACTAAATCCGCCTGTTTTGCAAGTTCTGTCATGTGTGAATTCTGCACAATCAGAAAATCAGCCTGAGGCCTTTTATTCAAAGGCAGTTCTCCTATGGCATACAGGACCTTTATTCCGCCTTTAACCATTTCCGTATAAGATTTCCCTTCACCTGAAAGCCCCATTAGAACAACGCCTTTAGCATTGCTTTCTATGGGAACCGATACCGCAGTCCCTTTAATCATTGCCAGATTTGCCGACGCATCATAAAGAGAAGGCGCAGAGAGTATCAGTGGATTTGCTGCTGCTATGAATAACTCCGCAGCCTTAACTGCATCATCCGAAGGGTCAACAGATGCCAGGGCATGGACCATCTCTTTGGGAGCTTTGGTGCCCTTTGATATGGCAGCCTGTGCTATCTCTGAAAGTATCTTTGCCTCATCTCCTTTAACATTGAGTGTTGCCACAGATGAGATATTTGTATCTCCTGAATTTATAACAATCAGCTTTGCGCCTGAATTCACCTTTTTCCTTACAAGCGCATCGAGCGCCGGCAGCACCCTTTTCCACTGGCTTGGATTCAGGCCTGCAAGGATAATCAGGTCTGCAGCCTCAGGGTCTGCACTCTCATTTATCAATGAATCAGCATCAGCATAAAGGCTGACAGTCGTATCAACATTTTTTGTTTTAACAACATCGGCAAGCTGTTTTAAGACCAAGGCATCTTCATTAAGGATTCCGGCTGTGCTTATAAAACCTGCATCAGCACCTGCCTTTTTGAGTTTCTCTGCAGCAATATTAAGGGCATCGTCCCATGTTGTTTCTTTAAGTTCATTGCCAATTCTTTTCATCGGAGTTGTAACCCTTGTCTCAGCTTCTATGCAGTCAAACCCGAACCTGCCATATGCACATATATATTTTTCAGTTATTCCCTCTGCGCCTGAATTTATCTTTGCAACCCTGCCGTCTTTTGTGCTTACGGTTATGTCGCAACCGTTCCCGCAGAGAAGGCATACTGAATTTGTTTTTTCGTATTCCCATTCCCTTCCTTTTCTCCACCTGTCAGCCTCAAGAAGGGCATTGACAGGGCAGGCATCAACACAGCTTCCGCAGAATGTGCAGGAAGATTCCTGCAAAGGTTTATCATTGGCAGTCATAACCTTTGCTCCGACACCCCTTCCCATAAAGTCCAGGACGTTTGTTCCCTGATGCCTGCAAACACGCACACATCTTCCGCAGAGGATGCAGTAGTCAGGGTCGCGTTTGATACAGGGATTTGCCTCATCAGTCGGATAACCGAATTTTTTTCTTGTGAAATTAGATTCCTTAAGCTCAAATTCATAGGCGTATTTCTGTAGATTGCATACCCCTGCCTTTGTGCATGTCATGCAATCCAGCGGGTGCATCGAGAGGATAAGGTCAATAACAAATCTTCTGGTCTCCTGAATTTTTTCAGTCTTTGTATTTACGACCATGCCTTCTTTTACCTTGGTGTTGCAGGCTATCATCGGAACTTTTGCTCCTTCTATCTCTACCAGACACAGCCTGCAGGCGCCGATACCAGGCATGCCCTTCAGGTAACAGAGATTTGGTATATGAATCCCTGCAAGCCCTGCGGCCTCAATAAGGTTTGCGCCTTCGGGAGACTCAACCATTGTGCCATCTATTGTCAGTTTTACCATTTTTGCCATTTAATCCTCCATTTAATTAAGTATATAGTGTCAGTCTCCAGTGTCAGTAATTGAACTGTTTTCTATACAGACACTAATCACTAAACACTGACACCGATTTTCTCTTTTGCTTTTATATCAACTATAACAATCGCCTTGGTTGGGCATACCTTTATACATTCGCCGCACTTGGTACATCTTTTCTGCCTTATCTCAAATGGCAGATAGCCGCTGCGATAGGTCTTTTTCTTTTCACCCTGTACTGCATTGTACTTGCATGCATCCTGACAGAGCCCGCACATATTGCATTTATCAGGAATAATCCTGTATTCGATTAATGCAAGGCATTCCCTGTCCGGACATCTTCCTCCGACATGCTCTTTATAAGCACCGGTTTCCATCCATTCAAGAATGAATTTTGCTGTGTCTTTGCCTTTTTTACATCTTGAAGCTTCAAGCATTTCTGATGCAATCTTTTTTATAGCAAAAAGGTCGGCTTCAGAGCCGCGTCCCTCAATAATGTTTTTAAGCCTAACCTCTGTCTCATAACAGCCCATCTCACACGGAAAACATTTGCCGCACATAGGGCCGGCTAAAAATTCTTCTATGTAATAGAGGGCCTTATTGACAGGGCATTTTTTTGTTGCCTCTGCCTCTTTTTTTATGTCCTCTACTTTTTTCTCTTTTTGTTCCGCCATTATGCCTCCAAATTAGTGTCATTGATTAATACAAACGCATTAAGTAGAGTGTCATTGCGAGGAGTGAAACGACGAAGCAATCTCGCACTTATAATCTGAGATTGCCACGCTCCCGTTGGTCGCTCGCAATGACAATGTAAAAACATTTCGTTTGTATTAGTGTTCAATGTCTCACTGACACTATTCACTTACACTGACACCCTTTCTTTTCTGTTTTTCTATCTTCACTGCTCCAATAGGACATGCAAGATAACATGCCTTGCATTTTGTGCAATAGTCCTGATCAATAAAGAATGACCTCGATGTCTCTTTTACAGCGTCAAACGCGCAAGCCTGTTTGCATAATCCGCAGAGGAAACACTGCTCATGGTCTATGCTGAAAACGCCTAGGCCGCTGCATGCTTTTGCCCTGCAGTATTTATCATGGATATGCTCCTCGTACTCATCCCTGAAATATTTTATAGTAGTGAGAACAGGATTCGGCGCACTGTTACCGAGACCGCAAAGAGCGGTTTTTTTGATCATTTCACCGATCTCCACAAGTCTTTCAATGTCTCCGTCCTCTCCTTTGCCGGATGTTATCTTATCAAGTATCTGAAGCATCTGGTATGTACCTATCCTGCAAGGAGGACATTTCCCGCATGATTCTGACTGGCAGAAGGAAAGAAAGTATTTTGCAACGTCCACCATACAGTTGTCTTCGTCCATAACAACCATTCCGCCTGAGCCCATCATCGAGCCTACTTTTGGAAGGGTATCAAAATCTACAGGCGTATCCAGTAGATGCTCCGGTATACATCCTCCCGACGGGCCTCCTGTCTGGACAGCCTTAAACTTTTTCCCTCCCATAATTCCGCCGCCGATATCATATATTATTTCTCTGAGGGTTATACCCATCGGCACTTCAACAAGCCCGGTGTTAACAACCTTTCCTGTAAGCGCAAAGACCTTTGTGCCTGGTGAGTTTTCTGTTCCAATGCTTCTGAACCAGTCAGCGCCTTTTTCTATAATCTGGGGCACACATGCATAAGTCTCTATATTATTCAGATTGGTTGGATAACCCCAGGCTCCGCCACCGGGCTCAGAAAGCCTTGGCGGCCTTGGCCTCGGGAATCCTCTCTCGCCTTCCAAAGAGGCTATCAATGCAGTAGATTCTCCGCATACAAAAGCCCCCGCACCCTCTCTTATGTCAAGTGTAAAATTAAGACCGCTGCCAAGTATATTCTTGCCAAGCAGTCCGAGTTCCTCTGCCTGCTTTATTGCTATCCCAAGGTTCTTGACTGCCAGAGGATACTCATGTCTAACATAAATAAGGCCATATTGAGCGCCTATTGCATGGGCACACAAGAGCATGCCCTCAAAAAGACTGTGCGGGTCGCCTTCCATAACAGACCTGTCCATAAATGCGCCGGGGTCGCCTTCGTCTCCGTTTGCAATTACAAATTTTATCTTTCCAGGCGCATTCTTTGTATGCTTCCATTTTTTGCCTGCCGGGAATCCTGCACCGCCCCTACCTCTGAGGTTAGCCTTGTCGATCTCATTTAGGACCTGGTCAGGCGTCATTGAACTCAGCGCTTTTTCAAATGCTGAATAACCTCCAACAGCTATGTAGTGATAAATATTATGCGGGTCAATAAGCCCGTTGTTTCTGAGGGCAATCCTGAGTTGTTTTTTATAAAATGGCACATCTGTCATCTCAGGGACAGGTTCACTGAGAATATTTTCCCTGTAAAGCCCCTGGCGATACGGCATTCCTCCGATAACAGTGTAGGTCAGAAGCCATTTAGCATGTTCAGGTTTTACCTTCTGATAAAATATTTCCTGCGGCTCTACCTTAAGTATAGGACCCTTCTGACAAAATCCCTGACAACCCGTTTTCACAATTTCGAGATTCAATCCCTTTTTGCCTGCTTCCTCCTCAATAGCGCTCACGACCTTTGGCGTGCCTGAAGCTGTGCAAGCAGTACCGCTGCAAATCCTTATCCTTGGAACGTCAGGCTTAAAGGTCTCTTCTTTAATGCGTTTCCTGAGATTTTTCAGGGCCTCTATATCCTTTAATTTTTCCATTATTTGCTTCCTTTAACCCTGGTTATTATCTCATTAACCCTCTTAGGGCTGAGATCTCCGACAACCTCCTCATTCACTGTAATAACAGGCGCCAGACCGCAACAGCCCACGCAGCCAACAGTCTCGAGGGTCAGTGATAAATCCGGCGTTGTCTCACCTTCTTTTATGCCGAAGGACTCCTCTATCTTCTCAAGCACCTTATCCGAACCTCTGACATGGCATGCTGTGCCGGTGCATACGCATACAATATTCTTACCCCTGGGCTTAAAATAGAAGTGTTTGTAAAAAGTGGCTGTGCTGTAGACTTCAACCAGCGGAATATCGAGTTTTTTCGACAGCGCCTTTAATACATCCTCAGGCAAGTAATTATACTCTTTCTGTATGCCCTGAAAGGCATGTATCAGAATGCCTCTTTTCTTCTGAACCTCTGTTAATATGTCTTTGACATTGCCGATTTTTTCAGCTATATCAAGCTCTTCTACTTTCATTCAACCTCCGACCTCCCCTCTGTCCCCTCCTTAATAAGGAGGGGATGAAGGGGTGGTTAATTCCTAATATATTCCCAAATGCGGTTTTGCCGCTCTTTCAATCTCACGCCTTGCAGCCATATCCATCAATACCCTCTCGGCTCCAAATTTACCCGGCTCATATTTTTTAAGTTTGAGAGCTTCCCTTGCCTTATCAATATAATCAAGGGCCATTTCAAGTATTTTTTCCGGATCCGGTTCAAAATGTAAAGCGCCTTTAAATCTTTCAAACCATACTTCGGTCATTATCCTTGTAACCTCTGCGCTGGCCCCTACAGGTGATTCGCCGCCGAATATTACAGGGACGCCTGACGCTGCAAAATAGCATCCTATTGCAATCGCCTTCTCGGTTATCCATTCAGGGGCAATACCGACAGCAGGCATGCCGCCTATCTCATCAGAAAGCCCGCCTTCTGCCGCCATTGCAGTGGCAATGGTAAGAATCCTTGTGTTATCAACACAGGAGCCGAGATGGAGTATCGGCGGAATGCCAATCGCCTCGCACACCTCTCTCAGTCCGGGGCCTGCATTTTCGAGCGCCATCTCAGGGGTTAAAAATCCTGCTGTGCCGCATGACGCTGAACTGCAGCCGGTAGATAAAACAAGGACATCATTTTTAATCAATTCCAACGCCAGAAATTTGTGTACGCCAGTGGAAGGGAATCTCGGGTTATCGCATCCTGCCAGTCCTACCGCCCCTCTGATTCTGCCGGCCATAATAGCATCGTTCAACGGCCTGAACGACGCCCTCCATTTCCCGCCCTGCATGTACTCTATATATTCCTGTGAGAAGCCCGCAATAACAGGATACTTTTTCGTAATATGGCTCCCTACTTTTTTCCTGTTTGGGAAGTTATCAATCGCAATCCTTACTATCCCCCTCGCTACGTCTTTTGCCCTGTGCTCATCAAAGGGCACATGCTGCGCTCCTGGTATCCTTACTTTATCGGATGTTGTTAAGACTTTGGTATGGAATTTCTTGGAAAGCTCGGTAATGGCAGGCATTATGCACTGCACATCAACGACCATTGCATCCACAAGTCCTGTCATAATGCCAAGTTCCTGATTTGTAAAACCTCCTGCTGTCGGGATTCCGTGCCTCATCATGACTTCATTGGCAGTACAGCACATGCCGCCGAGGTTTATTCCCTTTGCGCCCTTTGTTTTGGCATAGGCCACCAGTTCAGGCTCGGATACCACATCCACTATCATCTCGGCCAATGACGGTTCATGGCCGTGAATAACCAGGTTGACCTCATCCTCCTTGAATATCCCTAGACTTGCCTCTGCCTTTACAGGCATTGGAGTTCCGAAAAGTATATCCGTTATCTCAGTGGAAATCATACTGCCGCCCCATCCATTTGAAAGGGCAGTCTTGAGGCCATGCGTCAATAGGGAGTCGGCATCAGCGTCCATTCCCATTGTAGTCCGGTCCAAACATTCTGCAATCTCCCTGTCAATGCCTCTTGGAACAATGCCCCACTTTTTCCATCTTTCCTGGGTCTTCTGGGGCGCCCTTTTTATAAAATTAACAGTGCCCCTCTGGCGTCCGAAATCCTCTATTAATTTCAGGGCTACATCCTTTGCCACATCATTTACAGGCCTTCCTTCAAACTCTATATTAAGATACCCTGCAACCCTGTACAGTTTTTTTACATCCTTTATCTGAAAATCCTTTGCCTCTCCTTCGGCAACTGCAAGCAGGGTAAAGGCCATATCCCTGCCGTGGTCTCCGTGACAGGCCGTGCCTGCTGCTATCATCCTGACAAGATTCCTTGCTGCAACAGTTGCAAGACTTGCTCCGCAGACTCCCTTTGCTTCTTCCTCAGCATTTTTCCCTACAAGTCTGCATGGCCCCATATGGCATACTTTGCAGCATGCGCCTGATTCACCGATTGGACAGGGTTTAAGTTTTTCCGCCCTATCAAAACAGGTCTCAATTCCCTGGGATTTTCCCCACTCAATTATTTGTTCAGCTTCTTTATTTGCACTCTTTACTGCCTTTTCCATTTTATCCTCCACATTCTTCTGTCATTGCGAGCACCCGAAGGGTGCGTGGCAATCTACTCTTTATTTTATGAGAGATTGCTTCGTCGCTAACGCTCCTCGCAATGACAAAACAAAGCAATCCCTAAATCATAATGTTTATAACATCGGTTCCATACCAAGCGCAGGATGTCCAACACTAGTAAGGAATTCAAGTAATTTTTCTGAATCCTCCGCAACTGTCTCATCAGCAATCTTGTCAAGAAGGTCCGGCACTCCTTCTTCAGCAGCACGTTTATCAAATTCTTCTTTCAGACTTTCCTTCAGGTTTTTTGTCATCCATACGATTCTCTTTATGCCGCCGTCCCCATGAAGGAATTTCTTGCTGACTATGAAGTTTCTTCCTATGCCCATAAATCCTGGGTTCTGAGTCCCTCCGCCAACACTTCCTGCCAGAGTTGAAAACTTCATCCCGGCAGGCGTCATGCCAGTATGGCCTCTCTGGACTATCATAATCCCGTTAGCCTCAGGGATTATTGCAACGATACATTCAAAGCAGCCGCATGATGTCATGGGATTTTCCATAATTGTATAAAGATTCAGTGTCTCGACTGCGCCGCCGGACGCCTTTTTCAGATAATCATCAATGCCGACATATCTTCCGAATCTTGCATCCAAAAGATCACCTTTTGCTATAGGCTGGTTTCCGCCTGTAGGATCTATCTCAAAGGCAACCTTTCCATCGAGCCAGTTGTAGGCCCCGCACAGACCAAGTCTTTCAGGGCTTATAACACATACATGGCTCGGTGCAAATGACTGACAGAGGAGACAGGAATAAAAAGTATCAACTGCCTCATCAGTAAGATTTCCAAGCCTGTGGTCGCGCTCCTTATATGCCTTTCTTGCCTCTTCCTGTATAGCAAGGACATCTTTTTCATCCACATATATTGTAACCTGAACCTTGTCCACGATGGACTTAAACCTGTGGTGTGACATTGTGCCCTGAACTATACCTATGTGCTCCAGGGTCAATCCGTCTTTTTTTGCATTATTGCTTATCCTTATCCAGTTAAGGTCACGCTGTCCCATATGCCACAGCCCCTGGGCCTCATTGAGGTTATGGTGTATCTTTCTTTCTATGATAGACTCGAAATCCTTCTGCATCTTTCTTCCTGCAACATCAATAACAATGCCAAGCGGCATTTGCCCGCCTTTTTCGAATCTCTCTTGCCAGTTTTCACCGACAATAAGGACTTTATTATCCTCTATCTCATCAAGTTCCTTCATTCTTACCCATTCGAACGAAGGGGTCCTCTGTCCGCCAAACTCTATGAACATGTCTTCTTTTCTTATGCGCTCGCCCTCAAAGGCAGGCCCGTAAGCAACAGGGATAGGAGGCTTTTCCACGGTAATTTTTAACCCTCTGACCTCAATGGACCTCTGGACTATTTTGCTATGGTCTAACTCCTTGTCAACTTCTTCATAAATACATACGCCTGTTGGATGAATAACAGGGATATCTGTATCGGCAATAGCAGGGAATCCCATGTTTATTGCTCCTGCTCCTGTGGTCCATATAATGTCATCCAGAGGCCCGAGAACTATTGCAAAGGCAAAGACCCTGTCCTTCTGGTATTTAAGGTGCTCTTTATAATCACCGGGCTTTTTGCCTCCGAATATGAGTGATGCCCTTATTGCCCAGTCAGCGGCATAAAGTGTATGCTCTGTGTCAGGCCCCAGAGGAACAATCCTTGTATCCCATCCCAGTTCAACGCCCTTTCTTAAGAGCTGTTTTGTAACGCTGTTGCCATTAACATGTCCTGAAAGGAATGTCAGGATATTTTTTTCCTGAAGCTCTCTTATTATCTTGACTGCAGTGTCATCATCCGGCGCAGCTCCGATAATAGCGGCAAACCCAGGCATTGTCCCGTCAACAAGCTGGATACCGAGATTTCTCTGGATAGTATCTGTTATAAAACCGTTATAAACATAACCTGTCTCAGGGTCTTTGCAGGGCTCAAGGCCGTTAATGTAACGGACGGCAAGCAATATCTCTTCTGCAAAAAGTGTTGCCATTCCTGAATCAAGCGCTTCTCCAAGATAGGGCTTCCATAAATGTTCTTCCGGTTCTTCATGGAGTAATTCCTTTGCCATACTGAGAGCAACCTTCATATCCGCAAGTGTCTTTACAGGAAAGGCTGTCATTGCATATATCATCGGAAGATAAAAAGCAGTATCAGGGAATTCGAAAGCAAAGTCCTTGCCTTTTTCAGCAATGGCCTTTTCAAGCATTTCCTCAGCCTGTTTGACTAATTTATGGCTGCCTCTTATGACTGCAGAGGCTATTATTTTAGACATCTTTCCCTCCTCAAGTTATATAATTTCTTATACTGTCATTCCGTGCTTGACACGGAATCCAGTTTTTTGTTTCCTATCTTAGCAGAGACAGCATCTGGATTCCTGCCTCCGCAGGAATGACATTTTTATTATCTTTATGCTGCTCTTGCTTTTAAAAACGCCGGCAAGCCATTCGCTTCTCTGGGGCCAACCGTTATTTTCCAGCCTTCGAGTTTTTCCTCGATAGACCCGCTTAATATCGCAACATATCCTGGGATTATCAATTCCCTGTGCTTCACTTCGTTTTCGATGCCGCTTTCCTTAATGAAAGCTGCTATCTTTGACGCCGTAAATTTACCCGCTGCCCATGCTGTTAATACGGATAATCCTTCGCAATCCATCACTGCAAGCCTGCTCGGGACCTTGCTGTTTTCTATCTCACCGGAAACAATAAAATATGTAAGGGAGAAGTTCGTTGTTATCATAAGCGGAGAGTCCTGATTAGGTTCTCCGAGTTTGTATATTTTCTGCTCCACCTGCATAGGAACCTGCGGGTCAGTATAGATATTCTGCCGCAAAGTAAACAGGGCAAGGTTTTTCCATTTCTCTATGCTGCTCAACACTATTATCGAGGCATATTTTGCAATACCTACTGCTGCAATAAGCGCCTCGTGGAGGCTGTCGTCCCTTTGCGCAAAATTAATAACAGGATAACCCAATGCCTTAAAGTTTTTCTTTATGGCAGCCCTTCTTATCAGGGTGTTATTTCCAATAATGTCCTTTGCCTTTTTTGCGCCTGAGTCTATGACCATATCTTCAACGCCGAGTGACTTTATTTTTTCAGTTAATGCTGAAAGTTCATCAAGACTGTTTGCTGTTACGCCCAGGATTGCCTTTTCTGCCTTTGCTATATTTGCCATTGCCTCTGCATTTCCTGAATTGGCGCCAAATATAACGGGCCTTTTACCTGTAAAAATCTTTACTGCTGCCTCTGCAGATGAAGGATCTGTCGTGGAAAGTATTACAGGCACGTTCGGAGCCTTTGACGAAATAATTTTTGCAGCTGCCTCAAATTTCCCTTTGTCGCCAGAAGCATTTGTGAGCGCAATTGCATCTACTCTCAGTTTCTGTCCCACCCTGTCAAGTTCTGACGAGAGCACCTCTTCTATTTTCTTTATGATATCGGATTCTGAAAGTGTATCTTTTATCTCAACTGCCAGGACGCATGGGTTTACAAATTTCTTGTCATGCCTGAAAAGCACTGTCTCTTCGCCCATCTTAACAGCCTTATCGCCTGTGCCAAAGGTAATTGGCCTGACCGGAGGCGCTGATGCCTCTCCCAGTATTTTTCTTGCTTCTTCTGAAACATCAGGGCATAAATCGAGTGTTGCCTGTCTTTGCGCAAGTTTCATTGCAAAGGCAAGGCATGTAGGATGCCCGCATTTTTTGCAGTTTGTCTTCGGTAATAATTTAAATATCTCTACGCCTGATAAAGCCATCTCTAACCTCCCAGTTCCTCAATTACTTTTTCCACTGCCTCGACAGCCTTTGGGTGTCTCATTATAAGAAGTTCGGCTCCTGACATGAGCAATGCTGTTGCTGTTGTTGCTTCCCATGCAATGCCTCTTTCCTCTGCGTTGCCCCAGAGAGGCACCTCTGATTCAGGGGCTTGAGTCTCCTTTATCTTCCATACATACATGCCGACATCAGCAAGCATCGGCGGCTGCATTGTAAGGTCATTCTGTGTCAGCGCAGCGAGCCTTATCCTTTCCATAACTGAATATGTATATTCAAGCCCATAACCCAATGCGGAGCACATAGGGTCTGTTATAAGCCTTTCTTTATCAAAACCCATCTGTGTTATGAGGATGTTAAGCTGCTTTGAAAGGTTTATGTCAAGCTCTGACATGGCGATCAATTTGTGGTTATTTGCCATCGCAGCAGCAGCGATTGTCTTGTAATTGGCCTCCTGCGCCTTTCCTATTATGCAATTCTTGTCTTTTGAAGCCTCTGCGGCAGCTATAAGGACAGGGGCGTCTTTTTCAGCATTATTGCTGCCAAGAATTATTAAAGGCACATTTATCGCTGAAAGCACATCTTTTACTGTCTTTGCAGCATCTTCGGGAGAGCGGTTTTCCCTGTCAGGATGCGTACCTATAAGCCTGAGGGCTATCGCCTTTGCCTTTAATGTGTCCTGGCAGAATTTTGCCCATGTAACAGGGTCTCCTGACACACTGCTGTATGGTTTCTGAACATTTTCAGGCCAGTCTGCCGGAGGTATATCCTGTATCTCATACGCTATCAAAGGTTTGTTCGGGACCGTGCCCTCGAATGAGTTAAAGGGAAGAACATTTTCACCGCCAAAGCTAAGCGCATTTGCGCCTGTGCCTGCGTTTACCTGATAAACCTTACCTGAATAAGTCTCCTTGGGAGCAACAAAAGCCATTTTAAAACCTCCTCTATTTAATGCCAGTGATTAGTGACAGTGTCTGTTACTGACACTATAAACTGACACTGACACTATTTTTTACATTTCCAGATACGAATGCGCATAAAGGGTTCTACCCATAATGACATCAATTGTTTTTGTTATCTCTGCCATTTTTTTAGCGTCATCAATCTTCTTCCCAGCAAGAACATCTTCAATCATCTTCTTCTCCTGCACGGCTTCCGCCATCTCATGAGCATCCGCAATGGCGGCAGTCAATCCGGCATCCATTAGCATTACAAAGTAGTGTTTGTTCAGAATCGGCCTCAGAGTCTTGGGACATCCATTGGATATATTGCTTAGCCCAACCACGGTCTTCATCGGCGGATCGTTGATTTCCTGGAACATCTTAATCGCCTTTATCACATGTCTTGCGTGGTCCTGAGAGGTTGCAATCTGAAGAACCAGAGGGTCGAGATAAATATCTTCGAGCGGCACACCATATTCCATAGCCCTCGCCATTATCTCTGCTGCTATTCCGGCGCGCTCTTCTGCATCGGCAGGAAGGCCGCCCTTCCCCACTGTGAGCCCTATAACCTGCGCATTATATTTTGCTCCGAGTTCGAGGATTGGAAATCTCTCGGGGTCATTGGATGTTGAATTAATTAATGCTCTGCCCCACTGATTATTATGGACTTTTAATCCTGCCTCTATTGCATTTGCATTTGTTGTATCAAGGCATATTGGCAAAGGAACAACTTCCTGAATTGTTGTGACCATCCACTGCATCAAATCCTCTCCGCCGTCTTCTGCAGGTCCGATATTAGCGTCAATTATGCCGGAGCCTTCCTTCCACTGCCGGGTTGCAATCTCCTGTATCGGGCCTTTATCTTTTTTCATCATCGCCTCTCTTACCCTTTTGGCAATGATGCTTAATTTTTCCCCTATTATGAGCATCCTTTACGACCTCCTTAAAGTAAATTAGAACTCTGTTACCCGTGACCAGCAAACTGGAGGGAAGGTTATTTTATCACAAAATATGGATGAGGTAAATAGATTTAAAGTGGTTTTTAAATTTTTAATTTTTATGAATCTATTAAATTTTTTATTTTCTTATCCCGGACAATGCATCACGGGCTCTTTCATTATGCGGATTTATTCTTAAAGCAAAATCAAAGGTCCTGCCTGCTTTTTCAACAAGTCCCCGCTTTGTATATACTATACCAAGCTCCGTGTAGTAATCATCATTAAAGGGTTCTATCTCAATCGCCTTTATTAATACGTCTTCCGCCTCCTTAAACATCGAAGTGTTTACAAGAGACATCGCAAGATAAAAATGATAAGATGCCTTATCAGGGCTGAGACTTACAGCCTCTCTGAATATATTTACAGATTCATTGTACTTACCGCTCATGAACAGTTCAGTGCCTCTTTTATATAATGCATCGGGACTGCTAGCTTCGCTGATAGCATTCAACATAACCTCTTTGCTGGTTTTGCTATAGTCAACGGGAAGCGCTGATTCCACGCTGTTCAGGGCATATAAGACCTTTAGCGTCTCTAGCTCATCTCCCTGAAGCCTTGTAAGGATATCCAGCACCCGATTTTTACCGTCTATCAAGTCTATAATCTTGCCCTCTATTCCATCAAACCTGAATTTTTTTAAAAGTTTATTTGAATCAGGAGACAGCGTAAGAACAGTAGTAAGCGGCAATGCATTCCTTATCTGTGGAAAACTGTCCATTTTTTTTATTCCTTTATATATGAGAGTAACGGTATCGCTGTCAAGTTTTACAGGTTCGTCTATCCTGAAAGGCGCTTCCTCAAAAAAGAAGTGTCCGTCTTCCCATTTAAAAATGCTGAGCACAATATCTTCTATCTGACTTTTTACAGCGCTCTCGATCTCCTTCTGTGTAAGATAACCAAGCTCAACAAGGATAGAACCATGACGCTTGCCTGTTTTTTCAAGCAGCCGTATGGATTCGTAATACTGTATAACCTTGAGCTTTCCCTTTTTCAGGAGATGAACGCCGAGACATTCGTCCTCTCTGTTGGAAGTTGCAAAGATAATCTTTCCGTCTTTTATATAAATACGCTTTTCAGCCGGCCAGTTTTTAAGATACACAGTTCCTGTCTTGCCGAAATTACTGATAGTCATAAGGACCTCAGGGAACCTGTAGTCCCTGAGCCGTTTGTATCTGCTGTCTAATGTCACTGTCATATCATGGGCCTCTCTAGTTTTATAGCATCGGCAATATTTGTAAAATCTTTAAAACAATCTTATTGTATAAATTTGCCCTTGTCAATCTTTTTTAATCAGATGTATAATGCTCTTTATGAAATCAGCTTTAACAATAGCCGGCTCTGACCCCACCGGCGGGGCGGGACTTCAGGCCGACCTTAAGGTATTCAGGGCCTTCGGAGTTCACGGGCTTTCAGTCACTTCAGCGCTTACCGCACAGAATACCGAAGGCGTCAGCGCTATAATTCCTGTTGATAAGGGCTTTTTTATAGGCCAGATGGACGTGCTTTTAAGGGATATCAAACCGGATGCCTTAAAGACAGGGATGCTTTACAGTGCATGGGCTGTGGATGTGATAGCAGTCAGGATGGAGGACTATTCTTTAAAGAATCTTGTAGTGGACCCTGTCACTGTATCATCAACCGGCGTGCCATTGCTCGAACAGGAAACTCTGGAGGCCGTTAAGGAGCAGCTTTTCCCTCTGGCAAGCGTGATAACCCCGAACATATATGAGGCATCGGTACTTACGGGCATTAATGTAGAAAATATATCTGATATGGAAGAAGCTGCAAAAAGGTTAAAAGAAATGGGGCCTGCAGTTGTGATAATCACCGGCGGTCATCTGGAAGGCCTGGCGCTTGACTTATACTATGACGGCGAAGGTTTTCACAGGATAGAATCTGTCAAAAGCATGGGGGAATATCACGGAACCGGATGTGCTTTTTCCTCTGCAATCACTGCATCACTGGCGTCAGGACATTCGGCTCTTGAATCAGCGAGAAAAGCAAAAGAATTTATTAATAATGCCATCAGAAAGGCGTATCATCTGGGGAAAGGCATGGGGCTTTTGAATCTGTAAGTGAAGATTTCTGAAAATTATTTTGTTTTATGTCAGGATTGTTTTTTAATTCCTGCACTGTCTATTCTGAAGATATCTTTCTGTTCTTCAATGATATCACCTACCAAAAGGTCTAAAATGTAGTCCCTGAGCATCTTTAAATGCCTTGCCGTCAGGTCCTTAAATTCTATTGCCATCCCGGATACCACTTTAAACACATTCGTATAAACATCCTTCTGATATATTACTACGCCTTTTAGCCGGATGGGTTTCCCGTCTTTGAGTTTTATTAAAACTTCAGCTTTCGCACCAATGGGCAGGGGCTTTACACTTCTGACAAAGATGCCTCCCTCCGACAGGCTTACAGCATAATAGTTGCGGGCTATTCTCTTGTGTGTTATGGAAACTCTTTTATCGAATGTGGTCCTTAAAAACCTTCTTTTGGTGTTTCTTGAAAAGGTTACACACTCCTGTATTATGCCGTGGAATTCGAGTATATTGACCGGCTTTAAAAGACAGCTAAAGTGGTCATGCTTTGCACATTCTTCAAATGCCTTCCTGTCTTTTTCTTTGTAAGTTATGAGTACGGGCACGTTTGATATGTGTTCAACAGCAGAAACAAGCGTCGGGGCCTTGATGCCGTTCTTCTCTTTAATTGCCGCATCAATAATTACAATATCAGGCTTTATTACCTTTAAAAGCGTCAGCGCCTCAGAGCCGTCTCTCGTAGGAACAACATTAAATCCGAGCCTGCTTAAAACCAGAGAAAAATACATTGCAAAGGCTTCGCTGTCGTCCACAATCAATACTGTCGGCTTATAACTCATCTTTTGTTTCCTTGCATATGTATTTTATTCTGTAACTTAAAGTTCTAAGCGCAAATTCAACCTGCCTTACTCTACAATATTTTTATATTTTTTAAAAGCAGATGCAGTAAAATATCAAACCGTGGCAAAAAGAAAAAAGAAGGGTTTGCTCAGAAAGCTGTTCTGCCTTGCGGTTATTTTTATTATCTCAGGGCTCTCTGCCTATCTCTATTTCACCTTCCCTGACTTTGCATCCCTCAAAAAACATAACCCCAGGAAGACTTCATTCATGGAATACAGGGAGCAGGAATGGGAAAAAAAAGGCAAAAAATATACTATCCAGCAGAGATGGGTTCCCCTGTCCCGGATATCACCGTATCTCATAAAAGCCGTCCTTATTGCAGAAGACGACAAATTCTGGAGTCATGAGGGTTTTGATTATGAGGCCATGCAGAAGGCAATAGAGAAGGATATCAAGGCAAAGAAATTCAAGCTTGGCGGAAGCACAATATCACAGCAGCTTGCAAAGAATCTCTATCTCTCTCCATCAAAAAACCCTGTCAGGAAAATAAAAGAGGCAATTATCACATGGAGGATGGAGAAAGTCCTGTCAAAAAAGAGAATCCTTGAACTTTATCTTAATGTAGCAGAGTGGGGAGATAAGGGAATATTCGGCATTGAGGCTGCCTCATGGCATTACTATGGCAAGCCTGCATCAGGCATTACACCTGAAGAAGCGGCAAGACTTGCATCCGTGCTCCCGAATCCGAGAAAATATAACCCCCTCGGTGATTCAAAGTATGTATTGAACCGCTCGAATCTTATTTACAGCATAATGGTAAAAAGAGGAATTGTTGTGCCTGAATACGAAGAGATTGTAGAAGAAGATAAAAAAGAAGAAAATCCGCCTGACTCAGCAGACCAGCCTGAAACCCAGCGGCCTGCGAATCAGTAATTCATATAATTTGTCATTCTGGCTTGTCCAGAATCTTTCTTCCGATTCCGAACTGATCCTCGACAAGCGAGGACAAGAGTCAGAAGGATTCCCGACAAGCGGGAATGACAACAAAAACAAAGATTCAACTTTCAGACCTTGTTTATCGTCTATTTCTTTTTCTTCTTTGCTGTCTTTTTTGTAGTGCAAGTTCCTTTGTGGCCGGCTTTACAGGACATATCGTTCACCTCCTTTTACATTCAAACTATAGTTCAATATATCATGCAGGCAAGTGACTGTCAAATATTGTTTCAATTTGACATTGCTTTTAAATTGGGGTATAAAGGTGTCAGGAAGGGGTAAGTCTACGCCGAATAGAGAAAGGAGGAAAGATATGGGATCTTACATAATTTTAAGCACCCTCACAGACGAGGGCAGAAAGACGATAAAGGAAAAACCGGACAGGATTCTTGAGGTTAACAAGGAACTCGAAAAAATGGGTGTTAAGGTAAAACAGCAGTATGCAGTGCTCGGCCCATATGATTTTGTGAATATTGTGGAAGCTCCGGACAATGAGACAGTGATGAGGATGTCTGTTGAGCTTGGGGCAAGGGGTTCTGTTCAGCTCCTTACATTGGTTGCAATCCCTGTTGAAGAATTTATAAAAAAAATCAAATAGTTTTTATGCCCCCTTCCCTGTTGTTTTTATATTAATTTAAGCGCCCTGAAAAAGTCCGTTTTGGCTGTCATTGCGAGGAGCGTCAGCGACGTGGCAATCTCTAACAGGCTGATTTAATATAAAGGCGAGATTGCGGAGTTTATCCCGAGCAAAAACCGAGATTGCTTCGCATTCGGCTCGCAATGACAGCGAGGGACCTGCTCGCAATGACAATTTGTGAGGGTTTTTCAGCAGTCTCAATTTAAGAAGCAGACATGCCGTTGCTATCCGCAACGGCATGTCTGAAAATACGATGGTAATTTTTGAGCCTGATTTGTTAAACTATAATAGTATCATAAGGTAAGTAATGATTAGGTTTTTATTTATTATTTCATTTCTGTTAGTGCCTTCCTTTGCCTTTGCATGGGGACCTCTGACACATGTCTATCTTGGGAGCGAGATATACTATTTCGGCTCACTATTACCTGCCGGCATATATGCCTTAATGAAGAAATACAGGAATGATTTTATCTACGGTAACCTTATGGCAGACATCATTGTCGGCAAAAAGTATCTGCCTGACGAGAAAAGTTCGCACAACTGGGATGTCGCCTTCAGCCTGTTTGATGCTGCAACAACACAACAGCAAAAGGCCTTTGTCTATGGTTATATGAGCCATCTTGCAGCAGATACTGTCGCACATGAGAGGCTTACGATAGGAAGGAAAAATGTCGGCCATACATTCCTTGAACTGAAGGCAGACAGCATTGTTGATAAAAAATACTGGCTCAGGGCAATAGCTATAGAAAAAAAAGTCCAGGTAAGGAATGACATCTTCCTTGAAAGGTCTCTGGAAAGGGCGATGTTCTCATTCAGGACGAATAAGAGGATATTTAAAAGTGTTGTATTCCTCTCTGGTTTGCATCAGGAGCGGTTCAGCAGTTTTATTGACAGAAATATCATAATTCCGACTGCCTATAAAAAAGAAAATATAAAGATTTACCAGGAAGAATCCCTTGACAGGATGATTGATCTTCTGCAGAACGGCAGGGAATCAGATGTCCTGAAGAAAAATCCGCTTGGCAGCCCAAGACACAGAAGGCGTTTATTCCTCTCTTAAAGTAATCTGTTTATATAATGTGCTTATAGGCAGGATATAGCATTCTCGCTCATTCTCGCTACGCTCCGAGGTTTTTGCCTCATACCCCCTTAATCCCCCTTAACAAAGGGGGACTCAGGGGGTTGTCAGACTATCGGCAAAAAAAACCGCTCAAATACCATATCCTGCCTGAGCACGGTATTAAAGTAAATTGACTAATCCTTTTCAAAATGCTATTAAAGACTGATGCGTGATATGCTCGGCAGAGAAGAAGTTGTTACTGTTGAAAAGGCACTTGAACTCATATTCAAAAATTTCTCTCCTGCATTACCTCCTGAAGTGAAAATAAAGATTGAAGATTTTTATCAGAGAATCCTCGCAAGAGATATATGCTCACCTGAAGACCTGCCGCAGTTTGCGCGTTCAACAGTTGATGGTTTTGCAGTTGATTCTTCAGATACATTCGGAGCCACAGAAGGCTTGCCGTCGTATCTGAATGTCGCAGGCGAAATATTAATGGGTGAAGAGCCATCCTTTGAAATAAAAAAAGGAACAGCCGCAAAGATAGCAACAGGCGGGATGCTCCCAAAGGGCGCTGACGCTGTTATGATGATAGAACATGTTCAACAGGTAGATAAGAAGTCGTTGCGACTCGAAACCGAGATGATTGAGGTTATGAAACCTGCTGCACCCGGAGAAAATGTGATTCAGGCAGGCGAAGATGTGAGAAAAGGCGATTTGATATTAAAAAAAGGACATCGTCTCAGGCCGCAGGATGCGGGCGCTCTTGCAGGCATTGGAATAACAGAGATATTCGTTTATGAAAAGCCCGTGGTTTCGATAATATCAACAGGTGATGAGATTGTTCCCGCAGACAGCAGGCTTAAGCCCGGACAGGTGAGAGACATAAATTCATTTAATCTTGCCGGACTTATAGCAGAGGCAGGAGGCAACCCTGCGAAACAGGGGATTTTCAGCGATGAATATGCCGTGATTAGAAGTATCGTTGAAAAGTCTCTTGGAGATTCTTCGATGGTGCTGATTTCAGGCGGAAGCTCTGTTGGCACAAAGGATATGACCGCAAAGATTATAAATGATGTTGGAAAACCAGGCACTCTGTTTCATGGTGTATCAATAAAACCCGGCAAACCAATGATCGGAGGCATTGTAAATAATAAACCCATATTCGGCCTTCCCGGACATCCGGCTGCCATTACTGTCTGCTTCGAGCAGTTCATAGGGCCTGTTCTCACAAAGCTGACAGGACTTTCAGAAAATAAGTTCAGAGGCAGAAAATCCGCCGTAACTGCAAAGATGGCAAAAAATGTCGCATCAAGCTCAGGGAGGGAAGACCATATAAGGGTTGCGCTTGAAGAGCGTGGCAGTGAAATCTGGGCTAATCCAATTCTGGGGAAATCCGGGCTTATAACGACACTTGTTAAGGCTGACGGGATTGTTGTTATCCCTCTTAGGAAATTGGGGATAGAACAGGGAGAGGTTGTTGAAGTAAGGTTATTTTAAGTCTTAGGAAGCTCTTGAAAAAGTCTTTTTTCTGTCATTGCGAGCGAAGCGTGGCAATCTCGCATTTAATAAAATCAATGGGTTAGAGATTGCTTCGTCGCAGGAACTGCTCCTCGCAATGACATGTGGCGAGTTTTTCAACAAGCTGTTAGAGGATACTATGCCCACCTTGGCTTTGCTATTCTTGAAACATAAGCTGTTTTTATGTTTTAATTGTATCTCAGGCTCGTAGCTCAGGGGGAGAGCGCTTCCTTGACACGGAAGAGGTCGGCGGTTCGATACCGCCCGGGCCTACCATTTTTTTAATTTTTAGTCCCAGTCCCAAAGGCCACAGAGAGCAGGTTTATTATTATGAGATAAGTCCAATAAAATTGCCTCTACATCTCCCTCGATATGTAAAGCTATCCGGCCATCTGATTTTTTGAATGGTGTTACTTTTAAGCCTTTCAGGTGGCAATATGCTGCTAAGGTGGGGGCTTCTATTTCCTGATTCATACTCTACCTCTTTTCAGATTCGGTTTGCTAAGGGCTATGCCCTTCTATCCTTAAAAATCCGAAAAAAGGTAGTGGTATCTTTTTTCTCTGCTGGTTAAACAGGATTTAAACGGTCAAATCTGTTTTCCCAATCTTTGAAATACTTACATGAATGGGGGCATTCAGTATCCGGATGTGTAGGACATTTATATTCTTCTATCGGAGGCTTTGTGTTTTTCTGTCTATATGGTTTTCTATGGATTGCTTCATATATAAGATGAAAACCCTTTTCAACCTTGTCCTCTCCTGTTACGGGAATACCCCATTTAATTTTCTTGCATCTAACCTTTTCAAGAAGTTCATCAGGAGTTTTAGATTTTTCAATGAGTGCTATTACCCTAAAGCTCAACTTTTCATTGGTGCGAATATCATACCATTTGAGATATTTCCTGAATGTTTTTTCGTCTGTTGCATAAATAAAAGCTATTGTCTTCGGTTCATTAGGTGGCGCTAATGGATTCCATTTCGGAGAAGACTTCTCTTTTGTTTTCCTTTTAAGAATTTCTCGCTCAACTATATTCCACACATGGGTTTTTACTTTCTTCGCATCATTCAACGTTAACAAGGAAGGGTTTATTTCTATAAATATATCGCCCTCCTTAACTGGCACAAAATAAAAATCACGGATTTTTTCCACAATATTGGGATTCCCACATAAGGCATCTGTATCGCAAGCAACACCGCTTCCGATAACTCTTGGCAACATCCCAAGCATTATAGTTGAGAATGGGGCAATAGAAGGTTGATTTGTTCTCCATATTGTTGTATTCCACTTTTTCTCTAATTCACCATTTTTAAGTAATGCTTTTATATCAGACGTTACATCTTCTGGCTTTAACAAACCTTCCATTAATTGAGCGGCAGGGTCTCTTTTAAAAAGCTCGAATTTCCTTCTCTGTATAAGAGTATGCTTTTTTTCAAAAGGGTCAACGGATGGATAATTAGTCTTTTTCTGTGTCATTCTCTTTACCACTCTCCTTAGCGGTTTCTCCTGAGATTATCAGGGGAAGTGTTTTAGGAGTTACCGCTAACATTGTTTATATTCTCAAATAAGCTGCTGACGTAAGTCAATATAAAGACTATTCACAAAATTAATTGAAAACTGTAATTGCCGTTACTAATGTCAAAGTTTATTTCTTCAGTCATGTTGTAATATTCAATTGGAAATGGTATCTTTGGGCAGTATTATAAAGGTAGGGAGAAAGAGTATGACTATCTGCAAGTCGATAGCTTTATTATGTTTTATGGTTTTTGCCCCAAGTTCACTTTTTGCTGGTGTAGCAATAAAAATTACTTGCCCTGATGGTTCAACATACTTATCTAATAGTGGAATCCCAGAAGAATTGATAGACAAAGGCTGTCGCATCTCACAAGGTGTGACGGAGCCTGAGCATAGTGCCTTGGATGATAAGAAAAGAGATTGCAAATTAAGGTGCGAAGAGTTACGTGACAAGGCAAAGGAGTTAGAAAATGACGCAAAAAAAGAAAAAGATTCAGTCTATGTTGAAGAGGCTCAAAGATTTAGAAGATATGCATTGTTTGAATGCGAGGCGGACTGCATTGACGGAATTAATCCTAGGGACAGATTCATAAAAAAAAGTAAAGAAGAGCAAAAACAAAAAGAAAATCCCCCCAAAAAATAAGATGATATGCTCCACTGACTGCTCCAGCGTATAGTTTGTGTGCACCTGATAAGAAAAAATAAGGGATAACACCGTAAAGATGCTAACAATAAATTATGCGAATTGTGAGTAGTGTTTGATAAATCCAATAATTGCCTTGCCAACCCAATAAAGAGCGTAAAGTATGCCTGCGCCAATCAAAAGACCAAACAACACTTTTACTATAGTCTTAAATGCTTCTTCTATGAACTCTGTTACTTTCCAAAAATTGGAATCTATTCCCTGCTTGATTTCCCCATCTTGCACCATCTTTATCCTTGAATCGGTAGCTTGACTATGTGACAATACCTTTGTTGTTTTACTCTTCTCTTCAAATATTCTCCGTGCTTGAAATGCGACTTCCCAGCCAGATTTCCATTTGGAGAAAAAATCAGTATCCATGCCGTATGGGTTATCAGAAGGCTTACGCCCATTATAAAAGGCTAACTTCCCCTCGGTAAATTTGGGATGTTCCCCATTTTCCTTTTTAAGTGCGTTTCTGTGGTCTTTTGTTAGTCTGGTATCTATTTTCTTTTCCATTCCCTTACCACTCTTCTTGCGGTCTCTCCTGAGCTATCAGGGGAAGCTGTCAGGAGTAATAGCTTATCGGCCTATAGTTCAATACCCTCATCACCTATCAGTGACCTGCCCCTTTAAATCAGACCCCATATACTGTAGTATTTAGACTTAAAAAAAGAAAGAGTATTTTTATGGGCAGGAAGTGTCAAGAGCTTCCTGAAATCTTGTTTCCAAAAAACTTTTTTTGCAAGCAACATTACAGATTAAAATCCACAGGAAAACATCTGTAACACCAAAATGATAATGTCCTAAATGACCAAAATAGAAATGTCCTAAATTGATAATGCTAAACTGCTTCTTTTTTATAAGGAGGCAGGATGGCAGGAAAGGACATTATCATGGTCAGGCAGAGGGAGCTTAAGCGGTTACACATAATACGTAAGGTTATAGAAGGCGCAATAACACAAGTAGAGGCCTCTGAAATAATCTCATTGAGCGAGCGTCAGATACGAAGGATAGTAAAACGGATAAGAGAAGAAGGCGACGCGGGTATAAGTCACAGGTCACGAGGGAAGGCATCAAACAGGAAACTACCCAAGAAACTCAAAGACAGAGTCATAGAGCTTTACCGGCAGAGATATAAAGGATTTGGACCAACGCTTACATCAGAGAAGCTATCGGAGATAGACGGGATAGACATAAGCGATGAGACCGTAAGGAACTGGCTCATAGAGGAAGGGGAATGGAAGAGAGGGCACAAGAGAAAGACATACCGGCAGTGGAGAGAACGCAAGGCACACTGTGGGGAGATGCTGCAGATAGATGGAAGTCATCATGACTGGTTTGAGGGTCGCGGGGCAGCCTGTGTGTTGATGGGATATATAGACGATGCCACAGGCAGGGCATATTGCAGGTTTTATGGCTATGAAGGGACAATCCCTGCAATGGATAGTTTTAAAAGATACATAAAGAGATACGGCATACCTGTAAGCGCCTATATGGATAAACACACCACATACAAATCCCCGGCAAAACAGACAGTAGAGGAAGAAATAGAAGGCATAGAACCATTAAGCGAATTCGGAAGGGCACTAAGAGAGCTTGGAGTAGAGCTAATTCATGCAAACTCGCCGCAGGCAAAAGGCAGGGTGGAAAGGATGTTTCGGACACTGCAGGACAGACTCGTAAAGGAGATGAGACTAAGAGGGATAGGCACAATACAAGAGGCAAACAAGTTTTTAAAACATTATATGCCCTTATACAATAAGAAGTTTGCCAGGGCAGCACAAAACAGAGAAGACCTTCACAGGACTATTCCCAAAGGACTGAACCTTGACAGTATCCTCTGCCTAAAGACAGAGAGAACAGTAAGAAACGACAATACGATTATATACAAAAAGAAACTCTACCAGATAGAAGAACCGGTGAAAGGAGGTAAGGTAACAGTGGAAGGGCACATTAACGGAAAAACGTTTATCACAAGCAACGGCAAGAGACTAAAGTTCAAAGACATAGAAGCCAGACCCGAAAGACAACAGAAGCGACAGATAAGGATCAAAAGAAGGAAACCCAATGTACCACTATCGTCAGAGCATCCATGGAAGAAGTTCAATATAAGAGGGTTTATGGGGCACAATAACCACCGAGAAAACCCAATCGAGGCGGCGGCATAAAAACCGGACATTTCTATTTTGGTAGAAACAGGACATTTTTATTTTGGCTTGACATCCACAGGAAAACATCTTGACATGCCCCCCTGCCCGCTATATAATCCATCAAAATGTAGTAGCAATATAAAAATAATATTAGGCATATAAATTAAAGACTATGAGTATCTCAATAAAAACACATAAGATGTTGTGGGGTCGGTCGGGCAATCGGTGTGCTTTTGAAGAGTGTCGAAAAGAATTAGTCATGGATGCTACGGAAACAGATGATGAGTCTCTAATAGGAGAAGAGTGCCATATTATTGCCAATAGTACAGATGGCCCAAGAGGAAATATTTCTACCCAGGAAGACCTGAACAAATATGACAACCTTATCTTATTGTGCAGAATACATCACAAGATAATTGACGACCAGCCCAATACCTACACAGTTGAGCGTCTAAGAAAAATCAAGGTAACACATGAAAAATGGGTAAGAGACTCTTTACAAACCATTTCGATAACTACACCATTTACGATCTCTGATTCCAAATATCAAGGTCAGAAAATTTCGCTTGATTTTCAGGATGCAGACATAGTCCCAATATTCAGACTTTTCGCTGATATAAGTGGTTATAATTTAGTCCTTGATCCATCAGTGAGAGGGAAAATTACTATAAAGCTTCTGAACGTTCCATGGGATCAAGCGCTTAATGTAATTCTCCAGATGTTTAGACTTAGTAAGGCAATTGAAGGTAATGTCATATGGATAGCACCTGCAAATACATTTTAAACTTCCAACAAACAGGTGCAGACATTGAGACAGTAGCATTAATTAGGACACATCACAGTTTTTAATAGCCCCTTCTACACGAAGTTCGCGGATTCATAATTTAACGGCTTGGCACTGATTTCAAGGGGATATTGTGATATATAGTTTTTGTATACCTGTCAATAAAAAATAGGGGATAACACCGCAAAGATGCTGTCCCTTCTTTTTCAATTAAACCGAAATTTCAAGCAGTATCTTCTCGTAATCAACAACAGGTCTGGTCTTTTGCCGTCCATTTTTAATCCTGTGAATCTCAATCAGCCCAAGCTCTGAAAGGTAATGGACATCATCCGTTACATTCTTTGCATCTCTTTTTAAAAGTTTTGCAAGCTCATATATGGAATCCGGCTTGTATTTTCTGATGGCCTTCAATATCCTCAACCGCTCATCAGTGATAAACTTCCTCATTGTCTTTAACGAGTCAAAAGAGATAACTGATTTAGGTTCTATCTTTTTGCCCTTTGCAACGGATTTCATGGCTCCCTTTACCTCACTGACAAATTCATCTTCACTCTGGATGTCCAATCTTACATTTTTAATCTTCATATAGGTTATTATATGCCATGCATTAGAATAATGCAATGCTGTATAGCTTTTGTATAGCATACAGACATGCAAGGATTTAGCAAAATATGGTAAACTTTCATGTGCTTCAGGGGTACCATTTTTTAAAAATATAAACCGGAGGGTTAAAAATTAAATTACGATTTGCGGATAACAGCGAAAAAGAGATTGCTGACCTCTCAGAGATAAAAAAAGAATTCAGGAAGAGCGGGGCTTTAGCATTCAGGCTTGATTCAGATTTAAAAGACCTGGATTTTGTAAAAGATATTTCATCCGAAGCCACGATTGATATTATCACTTTTGATTCCCCTGAAGGCAAAGAGATTTACAGGCACAGCACGTCCCATATACTGGCGCATGCCGTCAAGGAATTGTTCCCTGCTGCAAAACCTGCAATAGGCCCGGCAATAGATGAAGGCTTTTATTATGACTTTGATATGGACAGTCCGTTCACGCCTGAAGACCTTGCTGCAATAGAAAAGAAGATGTCCGAAATAATTAAGAAGAATAATCCTTTTGTAAGAAAAAATATATCAAAGAAAGATGCGATAGCTCTCTTCAGAAAAATGGGAGAGGCTTACAAGGTTGAGCTTATTTCTGATATAGCTGATGAGGAAATGTCCGTATATGAGGAAGGCGGTTTTATTGACCTGTGCCGCGGGCCTCATGTTTTTTCAACAGGGGCGATTAAGGCCTTCAAGCTTCTGAGCATCGCAGGCGCATACTGGCGCGGCAATGAGAAGAATAAAATGCTTCAGAGGATTTATGGAACGGCTTACGATTCTAAAGAAAAACTAAAAGAACATCTCGATTTCCTCGAAGAGGTCAAAAAAAGAGACCACAGGAAACTCGGGAAAGAGCTCGACCTCTTCAGCGTAAGCGATGACATAGGCCCCGGACTGATTCTCTGGCATCCTAACGGAGCGATTATAAGAAAGACTATAGAAGATTTCTGGAGAGACGAACATTACAAGGCAGACTACAAACTGCTTTATTCACCGCATATAGCAAAACTCAACCTGTGGCAGAAGAGCGGGCATCTCGACTTCTACAGGGAAAACATGTATTCGCCGATGGAGATAGAGGGCATAGATTATGAACTTAAGCCTATGAACTGCCCATTCCATATAAGCGTTTACAAAAGTTCTCTCAGAAGCTACAGGGAATTCCCGGTCAGGTACGCGGAACTCGGGACTGTTTACAGATATGAGCGTTCAGGGGTATTACACGGTCTGCTTCGAGTCAGAGGGTTTACTCAGGACGATGCCCATATATTCTGCAGGGAAGACCAGATGGAAGACGAGATACTGAACATACTCGATTTCACGCTTTTTATCCTTAAGACATTCGGATTTGATTCATATGACGTCTATCTCTCAACCCAGCCTGAAAAATATGTAGGGACTCCGGAGAACTGGGAAAAGGCAACTAATGCACTCAGACAGGCCCTTGAGAAAAAGGGGCTGTCATACCAGGTAGACCCCGGAGAAGGCGTGTTCTACGGTCCGAAGATAGACATAAAAATAAAGGATTCCTTAAACAGGTCCTGGCAGTGCAGCACGATTCAGGTTGACTTCAATAACCCGGAAAGATTTGATATTAACTTCAGGGGAAGTGACGGGAAAGACCACAGGCCCATAATGATCCACCGCGCCCTGATGGGCTCTCTGGAGAGATTCTTCGGGGTTCTCATAGAGCATTATGCCGGTATATTTCCTCTGTGGCTTGCGCCTGTTCAGATCGGGATAATTACAATAGCAGAAAGACATTCTGATTATGCGCTGGGAATTGCGCGCAGTTTAAAGGCTGAAGGCCTCAGGGTCGAAACAAATCTTGAAAATGAAAAAATTGGCCATAAAATAAGAGAGGCCACTATCAGAAAAGTGCCTTATTTGGTTATAATAGGCGACAAAGAGATAGCTGAAGGGAAACTGACTGTAAGAAAGCGCAGCGGTGAAAACATAGGGCCGTTTACGGTAGAAGAATTTACCGGTGTAATAAAAAGCGAGATAAAAAATAAAAAATAAGTTACAATATTCAGCTTTGGCAGTTTTGAACTGCGGGTATTTTATATGGAGGTGAAGGTATAAGCAAGAACATAAGAGTAAACGAACAGATAAGGGCAAAAGAAGTAAGACTTATTGACGGAGAAGGAAAACAGGTAGGTGTTATCCCTGTGAGAGAAGCATTAGTTATGGCTGTAGAAAAAGACCTTGACTTGGTAGAGGTATCGCCGGAAGCAACCCCCCCGGTCTGCAAGCTGCTGGACTTTGGTAAATATAAATATCAGTTGAGTAAAAAGCAGACTGCAGGTAAAAGGATTGATGTAAAAGAAGTAAAAATCAGGCCCCAGATAGATATACATGATCTGGAGTTGAAAGTTAGAAATATAAGACGTTTCCTGGACGAGGGTAATAAGGCAAAGGTCATGATGTTCCTCAGGGGAAGAGAAATGGCCAGGCCTGATCTCGGGATGAAAGTCTTTGAGAAAATTTCACAGATGCTGACAGGAAAGTTCAATATAGAGGTTATGCCGAAACTGGAAGGCAAGAGTATCACAATGGTAATAGCGCCAGGCGGCAAGTAAAGGAGGTTAATAATATGCCAAAAATTAAAACACATAGAGGGGCAGCCAAGAGATTCAAGCTTACAGGCACAGGCAAGGTAAAGAGGAGCAAGGCTTTTAAGAGCCATATCCTTACACACAAGTCTGCAAAGAGAATGAGGGGACTGAGAAATGCAACTCTTGTTGACAAGACACAGGAGAAGAGCATAAAAAGACTTTTACCGTATATGTAATATGTAAATAGTAAACAGTGTCTGTGACCAGTGAGTAAAAATCACGCTGGACAGAATCATTTACTGACACTGAACACTGACACTTGATACTGATAAGAGGAGGAATTAAGATGCCAAGGGCTAAAGGTGGATTTAAAACAAGAAGAAGAAGAAAAAAACTGCTTGAGAAGGCAAAGGGATACTATAGTGCTAAGAGCCGCCTTTTCAGGATAGCAACGGAGGCGGTTGACAAGGCATTACAATATGCCTACAGGGACCGTAAAGTAAAGAAACGTGAATTCAGGTCTCTCTGGATTATAAGGATTAATGCTGCGGTCCGGGCAGCAGGTTTAACTTACAGCCAGTTTATAGCAGGGCTTAAAAAGGCACAGATAGCATTGAACAGAAAGACGCTTGCGGATATGGCCTATAATGATCCAAAGGCATTCAATGCCATTGCAGAGACAGTTAAGAAAAAACTTGCCGCTTAGAAGCGGCGGGTAACTATGCCTGATAACGATTCCCTTAAAAAAATCTTTCTCGCTGAATTAAACATAGCTGCGTCTGTTGCTGAACTTCAACAGCTCAGGGTCAAATATCTTGGTAAAAAAGGGGTGCTGACCGCGCAGCTCAAAAGCCTTTCCACGCTGCCGGCTGAAGAAAGACGGTCTTTTGGAAAGACAGTAAATGAACTTAAAGAATTCATTGAGACTGAGATATCTGCAAGGGCCTCTGTTTTAGGCAATGCAGACCTCAGAAAGAGGCTGGCCTCAGAAGCTATTGATGTAACCCTTCCGGGCAAATATACACCATGCGGCAGTGAACATCCGATAAACAAAGTCCTGAAAGAGATTATAGATGTATTTATCACGATGGGATTCGGTGTTGAGGAAGGGCCTCAGGTGGAACTCGACTACTATAATTTCGAAGCCCTTAACATGCCTAAAGACCATCCTGCAAGGGACATGCAGGACACATTCTACATCACTGATGATGTGATGCTGCGGACCCACACTTCACCTGTGCAGATCAGGGTGATGGAGCAGAAGAAACCTCCCCTGAGATTCATAGCTCCCGGCAAGGTTTACAGATGCGATGCGGATGTATCTCATACGCCGATGTTCCATCAGGTCGAAGGGCTGATGGTAGACACAAACATAGCATTCAGCGACCTTAAGGGTGTCTTGGAGACTTTCATCCACAGGATATTCAGTCCTGATACTCCTGTAAGGTTCAGGCCCAGCTTTTTCCCTTTCACAGAGCCCTCGGCAGAGGTTGATATCGGTTGTGTCTTTTGCAAAAGAAGGGGATGTCCTGTATGCAAGAGCACCGGATGGCTTGAGATACTCGGAGCAGGAATGGTGAATCCGCATGTATTTGAGATGGTTGGCTATGACCCTGAGGCCTATACTGGATTTGCATTCGGAATGGGAGTTGAGAGGATAACCATGCTTAAGTATTCAATAGATGACATCCGCCTTTTCTACGAAAATGATATACGCTTCCTGCGCCAGTTTTAAATCAAAAGTAAGTTACCTGTAGTTTATAAACTCCATGTGAATTCCGAGGTCTTTTCCGCGGAGCATAGTCATCACCGTCTGAAGGTCATCTATCTTTTTTGCCCTTACCCTCACCTGGTCTTTCTGTATCTCTGCCTGAACCTTCATCTTTGAATCCTTGAGAATCTTCACAATCTCCTTTGCTTTTTCCTGCACAATCCCCTGTTGGAGAGTGATAACCTGCCTCGCTGTTCCTCCTGCTGCCTGCTCCACCTTTCCGTACACAAGAGATTTAAGGGAAACGCCGCGTTTGGCAAATTTTGACTGGAGTATATCAATGACGCTTTTCATCTTCTGTTCATCGTCAGAGATGACCGTTATCTCAGCCTTGTCTTTATTGAACTCGATGCTGCTCTTGCTTCCCTTGAAGTCAAACCTCTGACTTATCTCTTTAGTCGCCTGTTGGACAGAGTTCAAGACCTCCTGCATATCAACCTTGCTCACTATATCAAAAGAATGTTCATCTGCCATTTGCCCCTCCGGATAAATTAGTCACTCAAAAGCATGTAACAATAATATTATAAGTTAAACAGATGTTTATTTTATACACCTTCAAAATAAAAAGGGGTTACGGTTTCATCGTAACCCCTTCATTTTTAAAAGTGAGCCGTGCAGGATTCGAACCTGCGACCCGCTGATTAAGAGTCAGCTGCTCTACCAACTGAGCTAACGGCCCTTCAATTTGCGTTTATAACGCTCACCGCCATAACTCGCAAATGCTATTTGGCGCGCCTGAGAGGATTCGAACCTCCGACCCTCGGCTCCGGAGGCCGATGCTCTAATCCACTGAGCTACAGGCGCATTGGGGTGAGCGAGGGGACTTGAACCCCCAGCCCTTGGAGCCACAGTCCAATGCTCTGACCATTGAGCTACGCTCACCATTAAAACAGCTGTTAGCAATCAGCGTTCAGCTGTTAGTAAAACAGAAATTAATCTTCTTAGTCAATCTTAACTTACAACTAACAACTATTAGCTGTAAATTTCTCAAAGCAAAATTTACTTGGCGCGCCTGACAGGATTCGAACCTGTGGCCTACTGCTTAGAAGGCAGTTGCTCTATCCAACTGAGCTACAGGCGCTTTTACCTGTCAATGAGCCATCTGCTAAATACTGAACAATTCAATTTGTATTCTGGTCGGGGCGAGAGGATTCGAACCTCCGGCCCCCTGCTCCCAAGGCAGGTGCGCTAGCCAGGCTGCGCTACGCCCCGTTCAAGCTAAGTTAAAAGTTGAAACCCCACTTCTTACTTAATATTTCAGTATCTCTAAATAATCGTTAATATCTTTTTCCTCGTCCCCTTTTGCCCTGAGTTTCCTCTGTTTCAAATCATTGATAGCCTTGCCCTTATCGCCTTTGTACAAAGGGTCAATCTCTACTGCCTTTGTTATGGCTGTTGCTGCATCGCCATATTTACCTTTCGCATTATAGGAAAGCGAAAGATCATAATAAGAATAATAGAAGTCAGACCCCCTCTTCAGCGCCTCTTTATTTGCATCTATGGCCTCATCATACCGTCCAAGCCTGTAATATACTCTGCCGAGATTGTTATATGCCTTTTCAGGAGTACGATACAAAAGATTTGAAAGAGCTTTCTTGTAAGAATCAATTGCTTCTTCAAACCTCCTGGATTTTTCATATGCAAAACCGAGATTGTTATAAGCCTCGGAAAAATCATGGTCAACCTTCAGGGCCTTCTGGAAAAAATCTATCGCCTTTGGAAAATCGTCAAACTTCAGGAGGTATATTATTCCAATCGCATTCAGCACTTCCTTGTCCCCTGGGTTGAGTTCATATGCCTTCTGAAACTCAATGAATGCCGGTTGAGTATTGTTCTCATTAAGATATGATACGCCCAGTTTAAAATGGGCATTCGCCTGTTGTTGTTCCTCCACGCTTACCGTTGCGCAGGAACAAATGAACATAAGCATAATCAGACATAAAAGTTTTTTCATAAATCAAATCTCCTCTGTAAACCCCTTTAGAATATCTTCGTCCTTCTAACAGGGCAAACATAACCGTGTTATTTTAACATAAAAAACGAAAACAAGAGATAGAAAAACAGCACACATCGTAACCCTGCAGTAACCCCCTCTTTGCTAAGATGGGGTGAGGGGAGGTTTTGGTTCTTCTGCCAGCAGCCTCTCCAAAATTCCTCTTATGAGCTTATACGTTTCGCTCCATGCAAGATTCCTGGCCTTAATCTCAAAACCTTCAGGAAGAAATCTTATCCTGTCACCCACAGTATCCCGAAGTCCGAGGATATTTTCTGCTTCAACCTTTGTGTCCTTTGAAAAGATAATCCGTATATTCCCGCTGACTTCCTCAGCATCTGTAATCTTAAGCCTCCTTGCCATTATTTTAAGCCTCATTACATCAAACAGATTCTGAACCTCTGCAGGCAGCCTGCCAAAGCGGTCTTTAATTTCATCAATAAGCGCATTCAGGCCTTCATCATTCCTGGCTGATGCGATCTTCCTGTAAATGCTCAGCCTTAGCGTAATATCCTCAATAAATTCATCCGGTATGAATGCAGACACCCTCAGGCTTATACGGGGGTCTATCTCTTCTTCTGTCTTGATACCCCTTAATTCAGCCACTGAATTTTCAAGCATATCAACATACATATCAAATCCGACCGCGTGTATATGCCCTGACTGTTCAGGTCCAAGCATATTTCCTGTTCCCCTTATCTCAAGGTCTTTCATCGCAAGCCTGAACCCGGCTCCAAGATAGTTCATGTCCTGAATAGCCTGCAGTCTCTTTTTTGCTTCATCAGTGATAATGTCTTCTCCCGGGATAAAAAAATATGCATACGCCCTTACATTACTTCTTCCGACACGGCCTTTCAGTTGATAAAGGTCTGCAAGCCCCATCCTGTCTGCCCTGTTTATTATTATTGTGTTTGCACTCGGTATATCAAGGCCTGAACCGATAATCGCTGTTGAAACAAGAACATCAATCTCTGCATCTATAAACCTTTTCATTACCGTTTCAAGTTCTCTTTCATGCATCTGTCCGTGCGCAACAGCAACCCTTGCCTCAGGCACAACACGTTTGACATAATCGAAAATCTTTCCTATATCTTTAATCCTGTTATGAACAAAATATGTCTGGCCGCCCCTTTCCATCTCCCTCTCTATGGCATCCTTTACTGTCTGTTCATTGAGTCCGGTAACTATGCTTCTTACGGCAAGCCTTTCTTCCGGCGGGGTTTCAATAAGGCTCATGCCCCTGATTCCTGACAATGCCATATTAAGCGTCCTTGGGATTGGCGTTGCAGTAAGAGTGAGAACATCAACACCCCTTTTAAGCCCCTTTATCTTTTCTTTTTGTGCAACCCCGAAACGGTGTTCTTCATCAATTACAAGAAGGCCGAGATTATGAAAGCTCATATCTTTTCTTAGCAGTGTATGGGTTCCTATCAGTATGTCAACATCTCCACTAACAACTTCTTTTATTGTCCCGGACTGCTCATGCCTTGACTTGAACCTGCTCAGATAGTCTATTGTCACAGGGAAAGCAGAAAATCTCTGTTTAAACGTCCTGTAATGCTGCTCGCATAAAAGCGTCGTAGGTACAAGGACTGCGACCTGTTTAGCGTCATAGACTGCCTTGAATGCTGCCCGCATGGCAACCTCTGTCTTGCCGTAACCAACATCTCCGCAAAGAAGCCTGTCCATGGGTCTTTCCGTCTCCATATCAGACTTTATCTCTTCTATGGCCCTCACCTGGTCAGGTGTTTCATCATAATGAAAAAAATCATCAAATTCTTTGTGAAGTTCTGTGTCTCCGCTGAATACAAAACCTTTCGAGACCTCCCTCTCGGCATAGAGCCTCAGTAGTTTCTCTGCCATCTCCCTTATTTTCTTTCTTACCCTTTCCTTTGTCCTCTGCCAGGACTTTCCGCCAAGCCTGTCAGTTTTCGGAAGGACGCCTTCTTCGGCATGATACTTCTTTATCTTTTCTATAGCGTAAAGAGGAAGATAAAGCCTGTCCCCTCCGGAATATTCCAGAACCATGAGGTCGCCTTCATAGCCCTCTACTGTCTGTTTTACAAGACCTGCAAACTTTCCAATCCCATGGTCCTTGTGCACAATAAAATCACCGGCAGTCAAATCATCCAATGATACGAGGAGTTCTGATACCTTTGATTTTTTAATTGACCTGAATGCCGGCCTTTCACCGAAGATCTCTTTTTCTGTAAGGATTAGAAGCCCCTTTCGGATATCCGCTGCGGCGGAAAGAAAAAACCCTGATGAAAGTTCTCCAATGGTTATCGATATACTGCCTTTGTATTCAGAAATCTCCTCTTTTTCAATCACAGGCGCAACGATATCCCCGTTCATGAGAATATCTTTTATCCTCTCTGCCTGTCCGGTTGATGATACGACTATGATTATCCTGTTCTCCCTGCTTATTTTTTTTATGGCATGAGGAAGTTCATAGATAGATTTTCTTTCATTGTGGTATATGCCGCAACCTTCCATGGGAAGAAGCCCCGCATCAATCTCCTCTCCCTCTTCTGTTATCCTCTGTGAAAAAGAAAATTTTGAAAGCCTTATGGCGCCTTCAGGAAAGGCATACGGGGGATGTATAGAATCCGAGAAAAAATAATCAATATCACCAGCCATTGAAAAGATGTCTGTGCCTTCTAACGGCTCCGAAGCCGGAAGGATAACAAATTCTCCGGCATCCTTAACTGATTTTTGCGTATTTATATCAAAGGTCCTGATTTTATCTATTGTATCCCCGAAAAATTCAACTCTGAAAGGGATCTCATGAGTCGAAGGGAATATGTCAAACAGCCATCCCCTGCGGCTGAACTCAGCATGCTCAACAACTATTGAGACACGTTTATATCCGAGATTAAGAAGTTTTTGCTCCAGTACATCCCTGCTCATCTCAAAACGAGCCTTTAACTGTAAAACATTATCTTTCAATTCTTCATGTGACCATACTTTTGCATTCAGGGCATCCTTTGAAGTTATTATAGAATCGCCTTCATTAAAGTTATAAATAACCTCTGCCCTATGACCACAAATTTCAGGGCCGTTTGGTTCGGGAAGGAATAAAATATCGCAGGGCGTTATGCGCGAGACATTGAGCACAGACCTGAAAAACAAAATGTCCTTATATAATTCTTCTGCTGTTTCTTCTGTATGCTCAATCATAATAAACGGCTTGTCCTGCAAGACAAGGAAAAGCGCCATAGATGAACCGGAGAGGTTATAAATGCGGGAAGAAGGAGAGATGTTCTTTACTCTGTCTGAAAACAGGCTAAAATCCATCAGCTAACTTACAGCTTCTTTATCTTATCAATTATTCCCGTAGTTGATATGCCTTTGACATACGGCAGGCTGCGGGTTTCTTTTGCGATATCAGAACCGACAATATCCTCTTTCTTCCAGTCACCGCCTTTTACAAGGATATCAGGCTTTAGAAGTTTTATTAATTCATAGGGGGTATCTTCATCAAACACTGTTACATAATCTACCATTTCGAGAGCGGCTAATATCTCTGCTCTCCGGCCTTGCGGATTAACCGGCCTTCCGGGCTTTATTACAGAGACGGATTTATCTGAGTTTAATCCTATTACAAGCACATCTCCAAGCGCCCTTGCCTCTTTTAGATACCTTATATGTCCTACATGCAGAATATCGAAGCAGCCGTTGGTAAAAACTATCTTCCTGCCTTTTGCCTTAAGGCTGTCAACAACTGTCTTTAGTTCATTCCAGTTTAGTATCTTTTCCATTCACCTATCCACCAATTTGAGACTGCTGAAAAAACCCCATAAATTGTCATTGCGAGCGAAGCGAAGCAATCTCGCCTTTATATAAATCAGCCTGTTAGAGATTGCCACGTCGCTTTCGCTTCTCGCAATGACAGCAAAAAAGGACTTTTTCAGGGGTCTCAATTTACCAATTCACCCGTTTCAATCATCTTCTTTGCCTTCTCGATAATCTCTCTATCACCCTTATAACTGACCTTGGCCAGCGCTGTATCGAGAGGAAACCATGAGGCATCATCAACCTCTGCATCATGGTCTTTGGTGCTGCCGCCCAGATATTCCATCAGATAAAAATGCACTGTCTTTCTGCACCTTGCATTTTCTCCTTTGATGTAATACCAGAAAGAGACATCTCCTATCTTATCCCTGATCCTGCCCTTCAGCCCTGTTTCCTCCCCGACCTCTCTGACAGCTGTTTCCTCGGGGCTTTCACCTTTGTCTACAATGCCTTTTGGCAGGCACCAGACATTCCCGCCCTTCACTGCAATCAGCGCAATCTCCGTTACATCAGCATTGGCCCTGAATATAACTCCGCCGGATGAGACCTGATGTTTTATGGTTGCGGGTCTCATGATTCACGATACATGATTCATGATACAGGATACATGATACTCAATAATAATCCTCTTCGATTTCCACCTTAGTCTGCGGATGCAGAAAATGACCTCTTGCATCGTGCATCTTGTATCGTGCATCATGGATATTTTCATGGTATTGTCTTGCCTGTAACAATTCTCATTATATCATTGTATAGAGCGAAGGTCATCAATGCTATAATCATTGCAAGTCCGACCTTTTGCGCAACTATCATCACCTTTTCGCTGAGGGGCTTCCGTCTTATCGCTTCGAAGGTCAGAAACATGAGATGGCCGCCGTCAAGTATGGGTATCGGCAGAAGATTAAGTACGCCGAGGTTTATGCTTATCACTGCCATAAATACAAAAAAATTCATAGCGCCAAGCGATGCCTGCTCACCTGCCATCTGAAAAATAAGGATTGGTCCGCCAATAGTGTCTGCAGGGACAATCCTCTGAATAAGCTTTATAATCCCTACGATTGTCAGCACAGATATCTCCCAGGTCCTTGTAATACCGCTTGCTATTGCACTGCCAACCCCTTCTTTTTGTATGAAAGAGCTTCCGGATGGTTTTATCCCTATCAGGCCTATCTCTTTTTCCTCCCCAAATATGTCCTTTATCTTTTTCCTTTCAGGGGTTATTGGCACAACGATAATATTGTTATCCCTTTTTATTTTAAAAGTAAGGGCCTTATCCGGATTTTTATGTATAATCGCTGTCAGCTCTGTCCATTGATTTACCACAACTCCATCCGCCTCAACAATCCTGTCACCCTTCATAATCCCTGCTGCAATTGCCGGAGATTGTTTCATAACCTCGCCAACCTCAGGGAGAAGAACAGGCAAGCCGTGCATAAATATAAAGATGAAAATGAGCGCAGCAAAAAACAGGTTGAAAACAGGGCCTGCAATAACTATTGCCGCCCTCTTCCATACAGGCTGGTAATTGTATGCAAACGGCTTGTCCTCTTCCTTAATCTCTTCATCAGGCTCTTCTCCTAATGGTTTTACATATCCGCCTAATGGAACGGCAGAGATAAGGTATTCTGTGTCTCCATACTTCCTGCCGATAAGTTTTGGGCCAAAACCCAGAGAAAACTTCAGGACCCTTACGCCAACCAGTTTGGCCAAAATAAAATGCCCTAATTCATGCACGAATATCAGAATTCCAAGTAATACTATTGCTGAAAGAAATGTCATCTTTTATATCTCCTAACTTGATTTCATTAACTCTACCACAGGCAGGGCATAGTATTTGAGCGGTTTATTTTGTCGATAGTCCAAAAGGTCTACGTTAAAATAAAGAGGCAAAATCCTCGGAGTCCCGATAATATCGGGACGAGAATGAGCGAGAATATTATGTCCTGCCTGAAAAGCCATGAATACTTTCCCTTGCCTTTTCTCTCGCCCACCTGTCCGCCTCAATAACCACATCAATCTCCCTGACAGCTTCTTTCCTGTGCGAATTCATTGTATCTTTAATTATAACAGGAATATCATTAAACCCTATCCTTTTTTGAAGAAATGCATCCACGGCAACCTCATTTGCGGCATTTAAAACAGCAGGCATTGTGCCTCCTTCTTTAGACGCCTCATACGCATATAAAAGACAGGGGAAACATTCTGTATCAGGTTTCCGGAATGTGAGTTTTTCTATCCTGCTTAAATCAAGAGCCGGCATAGGGTCCTCAAGCCTTTCAGGATATGAAAGCGCATAAGCTATAGGCCCTTTCATATCAGGGACTGAAAGCTGTGCCAGATAACTCCTGTCTTTAAACTCAACCATTGAATGGACTATGCTCTGCGGATGTACAAGCACATCAATATCATCCTGAGAAAAACCAAAGAGATGATGTGCCTCTATGACCTCAAGACCTTTATTCATAAGCGTTGCAGAGTCTATTGTTATTTTTTTCCCCATTTCCCAGTTCGGATGTTTCAGGGTATCTTCTAAAGTAACCATTGCCAGTTCCTTTTTGCTCTTTCCGAAAAATGGACCGCCGGATGCAGTAAGCACTACCTTTCTCACTGACTGCCTGCTCCGCCCTTCGATGCACTGAAATATTGCACTATGCTCGCTATCCACAGGAATTATTTTTGAGCCATATTTTGCTGCATCCCCCATAACTATATCTCCTGCAACAACAAGGGACTCTTTGTTGGCAAGCCCGACTGTTTTCCCTGCCCTTACAGCAGAAAGCGTCGGCAGAAGGCCTGCGAAACCAACGATTGCCGAAAGTACAAAATCAGACCTGTTATATGAAGCAACCGCTGCAATGCCTTCATTGCCTGAAAGAACTTTAATATTAAGACGTTTCCTGAGTTCCATGGCAGTTGCCTCATCAGCCACTGCTACCATTTCAGGCTCAAATATCTTTATCTGCTCCTCGAGCAACGTTATGTTGCTTCCCGCAGTCAGGCCGACAACCTTAAACCTGTCCCTGCATTTTGAGATTACTTCAAGGGCGCTTCTCCCTATTGAACCTGTCGAACCAAGAATTGTTATTCGCTTCATCTAAAAATATTTCCTTTTCACCGTCATTGTTCCGTTCCTATTGTCATTCTGGCTTGTCCAGAATCATTCTTCCGATTCCGAACAAGTCGGAAGGATTCCCGACAAGCGGGAATGACAGAGATGGTAACTATTCGTAAATAATAGACGTAGACACCTCACTTTATTAATCCAAAACCCATAACCATCCAGTAGAACACAGGTCCCGCAAACAGCACGCCATCAAGTTTATCCAGTATACCGCCATGCCCGGGAAATATGTTGCTTGAGTCTTTAACACCGGCCTCCCGTTTGAACATTGACTCCACCAGGTCCCCTATAATAGTTACTGCGCCGATAATTATTCCCAACCCGACAGCCGTAAATAAAGGCAAGGCTATTGAACATATAAATACAGTCTTAAGGATAACCGCACCTAAGGCACCGCCTGCTATGGAGCCAACAGCGCCTGCAACTGTCTTGTTGGGGCTTATCTCCTCATAAAGTTTCCTCCCGCCAATACCTTTGCCCATATAATATGCCAGGCTGTCCGAGGCCCACACGCATCCGTAAAGGAATATTATCCATTCATATCCCTGATTCCTGAGGTATATCTGATAACCAAGGAGCCATGGAATATATACGATAGCAGCCACTGCAGTTGCTATATCAAGCAGCGAGGATTCGGGGCTTCGTTTTAAAAAAAGTCTCATGCAGGCAATCACGATAAATAAGACTGCAACCAAATCAAAAGGCTGAAAGATGAACTGAGGGCTAAAGGCTAAAATCGTTACTGCCCCGAAAACAAGGCCCGTATATTTCAAGGGGCCCTTAACCCTGTACATAGAATAAAATTCATTCTGTGCAACAGCAGCAACAGAAATAAGCAAAAGAAGAAAATACACTGCCGGCAGTTTTGTTATGTAGAAATAAGCAAGGGGCAGTACGATAAAAGCAATGGTCAGCCTTTTCAGGTGCATATCAGGGCTTTGCCCTCAGAGGCACAGCGCCGAACCTTCTCTCCCGCATCTGGTAGTCATGAAGCGCTTCGTAAAATTCATCCTTTGTAAAATCAGGCCAAAGCGTATCCGCAAAATAAAATTCAGAGTAGGCGCCCTGCCAAAGCAGGAAATTGCTTATGCGCCTTTCCCCGCTTGTCCTTATTATAAGGTCGGGCGAGGGAAGGCCGGCCGTATCGAGAAAGGAATCAAAAGAATCCTCTGTAATCTTGTCGGGGTCAATACCGGATGAAATAAGTTTTTTCACTGCCCTGATAATCTCATTCCTTCCCCCGTAACTCAGGGCTGAAATCAATGTCATGCCGGTATTGCCTGCTGTCCTCGCCTCTGTCTCGGTTATAAGCGCCTGTATGTTATCAGGAAGCCTCCAGGTCTCGCCTATTGTCCTGAAGACAATCCCTTTTTCCATAAATTCATTAAATTCATTTCTAAGATATATCTCAAGAAGTTTCATCAAGGTTGCAACTTCGCCTTTAGGTCTCTGCCAGTTTTCTATGGAAAAGACATATAAGGTTAAGGTTTTTATCCCAACTTCCATTGCAGCGGCAATTATCTCCCTTGCCCTTTCCGAGCCTCTCCTGTGCCCTTCAATCCTGGGAAGACCGCGTAATTCCGCCCACCTTCCATTCCCATCCATTATTATCCCCACATGCGCCGGGATTTTCTCAGATAATAACACCGTTACCTCCTCAACTAAAATTCAAAATGCAAAGCGGAAAATACAAAATTAAGGACCTATTATTAAATTTATTTCATCCATAATTTTGTATTTTGATTTTTGCATTTCTGCATTATACTTATCTCCCCTTAAGCGAATATATGTAAAGCACGCTGCCTAGCGGATTTTCTCCCTTAAAAATATTTTGCAGTTTTATCCCGAATGACGGCCTGTCAAGCAAAATAAGCCTGTCGCCTTCAAGCGAATAATCAAGCAAAGTTCCCGGTATATTCTCTATAACAGTCCTTTCTTCCATGGAAACCCCGGTCCACCACAGGCTCCTGACCTGAGAATTGCTGTATCCCATCCCCTTCGCCATACCGACAAACGGAAGCCTCTTTATAACAAAGACCTCCCTGTTTTGCAGGGAAAGTCTGTCCTTTACAGACCATTCTCCCTTCATATCTGCCATAACAGTAGGCGCCGGCTTCCTGAATGTTGTGAGAAAACCTCCGTAATCCTCCTTGCTTTGCCATATCTTCTTCCCGCCATCATAAAGGCTAAGGTATCCTGCATCATCATAGGCAAGGATTAACCTTCTGCCGTCGGACTCATTTATGTAGACAAAATCGTAAATATTAACATCGTTTGGAAGGCTTACATTACCGCCTTTCTTATAACCATCTTTCCATATAATCGTAAAAACAGGGCCTCTATATCCTTCTCCTGCAGTATATGCCTGTGCAACAAGTTCGCTCCCTATACGCCTCAAAAAGACATTACCCTCCCATAGCACAGAAAACTTATCATTTTTCATTTCATATATGCGCGAGATAATCTTTTCATCCTTCATCACTGTGATCATGACCTCGTGCCTGCCGTCTCCATTTATATCCATAACATCGAGCCAGAGATGGTCATCCATTGCAGCGCCCTTAATCTCATAGCGGCGGCTGACTTCACCGCCTGGCATATAAAAACGCACATCCTTGCCTGTGCTCAGCAATATTTCTGCCTTTCCGTCGCCATCAACATCGCCGGATGCAATTAATCTCACCCCAAAAGGCAGATCAACATAAAGCCAGGTGTCAACTTTTTGAGGGCCAAAAAATTCTTCGCCAAACTTAAATTCCTTCATAAGTGCAAAGGCAACCTTAGTCTCGCTCTCTGCAAATCTCACTGAATTATCAACCCAGAACAGTCTCTGCATGAGCAGGATATCTCCTCCTGCACCTTTCGCCGAGAGGATAAGCACAACATCTGCATTCAGCTTCTTTGCCTCTGCAAGGACCTCCTCATCGCTGTCGGTCTCAAGCGCTGTATCAATAAGTTCAAATCTTCCCGTCTCCTTCAACAGCCTGTAATACGAATCTGCAAGGCTCCAGTCAACATTCCTGCGATGATAAAAAAGCACCCGGACGCCTGTCTCTGAAACCCTTATCCTGTCGGACTCTTTAACAGCACCTTTGAGGATAACAATAGCTGATGTATCAGGGCCGACATCTCTTACTTCAGCCTTCCCGATCACTGCTTCCAGCAGCCCTATAGGTTCTTTAGTAACCGGATGCAGGAATGGAGTCCCTTCCCTGAAGACAGTAAAGCGCATCCCTTTTTTTACATCTGCCTTAATACCAATGTCAGCTATGGCGCCTTCATTGCTTATTGACTTGATCCTGCCCTTTAAAGGTTTAAAATATAAAAGGACATCATCCCGCATCATATTAAGAGGATTGTCATCGGCATGAGCAACAACAGGCAAGCAAAGGGCAGAGAGCATAGCGCATAGCACATAAATCATAGAGCATAGGGCATAGCTCATAGAGTATTTGCGCTCTGATCTTTGCGCTCTGCTCCCTGCTCCCTGCCCTCTGCTCTCTGCCCTCTGCTCTCTGCTCATTTCTTCCCCTCTCCAAATCTAATATTGAACCCTATTTTTTTATTACCACTCAAATCAAGCTTCTTCATAAATAAAAATGCCGTACCCTGATACAGCTTCTCAACTCCCTGCTCTGACAGAGAAATGGTCTCCACCGGATAATGCCACAAATCCATATCTTCATCAAAGGAAAACGCCATCCTCAGGTTAAGGAACTCGTCTTTAACAGAAAATTCATTTAAGGCATTATGCATACCTTTATCCTTTATGAAAAGAGATTTATTTCCTGCATGTACTGTGGCATATGGAGAACCTAAAAAAGAGAGATTAAATTCTATCGCAAATATGCCATCGTATCTGCCCTCGAGCAGGTAATCAACCCTTATCCCTGATTTTTTGTCCGCCCCGGCGGATCCTCGAAACAAAACAGTCTTGTCAATTTTTACCCGACAGCCTGAAGCAATTCCTTCCCTTGACAGGCTGACGCCTGTGTCCCCCTTCTTTTTAATCTGCTCCAGATGATAAGGACTGCCTATAAAGTCACCTTTTTCATCGTATTCCGACCTTATTAAGTCATTAAGTTTTATATTATAATCGAAAAAATGGTCCAGCAGCGACATTCTTCTGTAATTATCGTATACAAGGCAATCCAAAAGGCCTTCCTCTTTAACAAAAAATCTGTCGTGAATTGTCTTTGTTTCTCCTGCATCATTTTGTGTTGTCTCTAATATTTTGGAATGATATGCCTCCGGCCTGCGGGTAAGTATATCAAGTGTATTAACCTGCCTGCTTTTTATTGAAAGCTCAACAAGCGCCCCGCCCTCTTCTGTAAAAAATGCCGTCATATCTCCCTTGCCTATACATATATCCTTAAACCCGTCGCAATCAAGGTCGCCCTGTTCAATAAATTCTGTAACTTTTCCCTCCTTTAACCTTTTTACCCCTTGAAACTTTGAAACTTTTTGACCTTTTGAAACTTCTTTTAATATGTTTTCAGCCGTTAATTCTGCATTGAGAAGATGCCTGTACAATGAAGACCTCAGATGCGGCAGGTAAAGCCCCCCGAAGATGCCGTGCCAGTATGCATCATTACACTGGCCTTTCCAGAGTTCGTGCAGCAAGCTCATAGCTCTTGGCTCATAGCTCATAGTTTTCTCTTCTTTTGCACTTTTAACCTTTTGCACCTTTGAACTTTTTAACATTTTTACTGCTTTATGCACTTTATTGCTTATCATCAACATCCTCTTATGGATGTGGTTTGATTCGGGATATTTTGCAAAAAAGGAACGCCATGTCCCTCCCCTCAAAAAACTTTTTGCCCTGTCTCCGAACAGCTTCTGCATCTCAGTTAACGCATACTCATAATCAAGCGCACTGTCAGGAGGCAAGGTCCACTCACCCATTTCCCTGTAAGACGCAGCAGGCAGGTATACCATCCCATTTGGATAGAACCTTTCCTGATGCCCGGCAAAAGTTGTAGTCTCTATCCAGTCGGAGTTCTCTTCGAGGGCAGAAAAAAATCTGTTAAGCCAATCATCTTCATAGCAGTGCTTATATGTGTCAGGCCATAAACCGAATTTTTCACCGTCATCCGCCATAGTAAGGAGCGGAGAACCTCCTGCCATGGAAACCTCTTTCAGGTATGACATCACATTATCAACATCCTTAAAGGGTATGCGATATCTCAATTCCTCGCTCCCCGGAAAAACCTTTATTGAATGCCCGTTTTCTTCTGTCACATAATATCCGAAAAGGTCCCGGTTCTCAAGCCCTGCAAGCTTAAAATGATAATCATCTACTGACAGATATTCTATCCCTGCCTGTAATATATCCTTTGGCATATGCGGCTCCCATACCCTTTCTGCAAGCCACATGCCCCTCGGCGTATAACCGAACCTGTCTTTTATATATGCGGTCAACTCTTCTATCTGCATAACCCTGTCGTTCTCCGGCAGGGAGCAAAGCACCGGTTCGTAGAACCCGCCTGAAAGCAATTCTACCCTCCCGTCTTTTATCAGTGTCCTTATCATGTCAATTGCCTCAGGATGTCTTTTTTCGAACCACAAGAGGAGATTCCCGGAGTAATGCAGAACAATCTTTAATTTCCTGTGCTCAAGAAACCGCTCAAGAAAAGGCAGATATGCGCGCTGGTAAGCCTCCTCAAGCACATGCTCAAAATTACCTACGGGCTGATGGTTATGGATTGAAAGTATAAGCTTGAGTTTTGACATTAAGTTATATATCCCCTAAATTTTGTATTTATTCCCCTGCAAATTTACGAATTACCTTGCAGAACACACCCACTTAAATTTTATAATTATAGCATATATGGTACTGTTAATAGCTTAAATTGATATCACCCGTTAACAAACTATGAAACTTATTTTTATAAAGAAAAACTTCTCGGTTCACGGCGGCGCTGAAAATTACATGAAAACACTTATAGCCCACCTGAGCGATAAAGCTGATATCCACGTCGTAGCAAAAAAATGGATAGAAAGCCCGGGGATAACCTTTCACAGAATAGATTCACTGTCTCTTGGTTCATTCCTGTCAACAATAGCATTCAATGCCGGTACATGCCGCAAAATAAAAACCCTCAGGGCCGATTGCGTAATAAGCTTTGAACGCACGACGTGTCAGGACATATACAGGGCAGGAGAAGGATGCCACAGGGAATGGCTCAGGCTCAGAGAAATGAGCGAGCCCTTCTGGAAAAAATATACATTCATGATAAACCCGCTTCATATCGCGCTTTTAAGGATTGAGAAACAATTGTTCTCAGACACAAAAATTATTATTGCAAACTCCAATATGGTCAAATCCCAGATAATCAGGCATTACAGCATACCTGAAGAAAAAATACAGGTTATCTATAACGGCGTTGACTTAAAAAGGTTTTCACCTAAAAATACAGAATTGTACAGGGATAAAGTCAGACAGGAACTCTCAATAGGCAAAGACACAAAACTCATCCTTTTTGTGGGCTCGGGCTTTGAGAGAAAAGGCCTCAAGACACTCCTCCGCGCAATATCTCTTTTAACACCGCATGGCAACATCAATTACGCTGGGAATGTCATTACGAGGAGTGAGACCCCTTCGCTGTTATTGCGAGGAGACAAAGTCCCGAAGCAATCTCATAGGCTCGGGGCAGGCTCCGTAATCTCAAAGAAAGAGATTGCCACGTCCCGATTCATCGGGACTCGCAATGACAAGATGGGGGGATTTGAGGATTTAAAACTATTGGTTATCGGCAAAGGCAATATTAAAAAATTCCAATCTATCGCAAAAAAATACGGAATTCATGACAGGGTTTTATTTCTCGGGCCTCAGAAAGAGATAGAAAAATTCTATGCAGCAGCAGATATATTTGCGCTGCCGACAATATATGACCCTTTCAGCAATGCAACACTGGAGGCAATGGCGTCAGGACTTCCTGTTATTACAACTAAAAACAACGGGGTATCAGAACTAATACAAGACGGTGAAGAAGGCTTTGCAATAGAAAACCCTCTGGATTACAATATGCTGGATGAAAAAATAAAATCCACCCTTGCAGGGCATGAATCAATGGGACGCAAGGCAAGGCTCAGGGCAGAAAAATTTCCAATAGAAAAAGCAGCGGATGAATTCCTGAAAATAATAGTTACAATAGCTTCAGTAGTTACAAAAGTTACAATAAAGAAATAGGGTAAGAAGTTGCAAAAGTTACAAAAGTTTCAATAAAATAATAAGGGTAAAAAAGGTGAAGAAGTGATTAAGATAGAGACATTCAAAATTATAAAATTTAAAGGAGTAAAATGTAAATGAAACGCTTTCAGCTTATTGACCTAATGAAACTATTGAAACTTATGAAACTATTTCCCCTATTGCACCTATTTTATTCACCGTCTTAAACTTCTTCACCTTTTTACTTTTTCACCTTCTGTAACTTTTTAACCTATTTCCCCTATTGAAACTATTTCACCTTTTTTTATTTATGCACCTTGCTGTGGCACGTGAGGTTGCACTGTGCCCTGCCGCTGCCATAATCAAGATACTGTCCGGCGCCGGTAACCACGGAAGGATTGAATTCTATCAAATGAGGATTTGTGCTGCTGCCGTGCGAGGCATGACATGTATAGCATGAGGCCTTTTGATAGACTATATGCTCCTTATGCCCGTAATCGCCTGACTGGCTGCCTCTGAAACTCTCATTGGAAAGAATGCTGTCGCGGTTATGGCAGGTATAGCACAATTGATAAGCATACAGGCTTTCAGCTCCGTCTGCCGTGTTATAGTTCACCCTCAACAGAGGAGGATAATCAGAACCATGGGGTTCGTGGCACTGCGTGCAGGTTATGAAACTGCCCTGAGGGAGATCCTTGAAAAGGCTCGTACTCCTGCCTTTTGCAACCCTTTCAACAGGGTGATAGGATGCATTTGCCGGGTCAAATTCCAGTCTCATATTGGAGCTTGAGGAAGGAAGGTTTATGCTGTCTGAATGACAGTTATAGCAGATCTCTGCTTCTTTTTCCGCCATCTTTTTTGCGCCTGCAAGGGATGTGCCTTTTATAGAGGCGAGCCTGTTGCGCGGGCTTGTCATGTGCGCGTTATGGCAGTCCTGGCAACTGACATGCCTCGGCATTGCAGTATCCTTTTCCGGCAACGCTTCACCGGTCTTATGATATTTTGCCGTATCTATAATAGGATGGTTGGACCTCTTCATTAACAGGCTGTAGATGCTAGTCTTCGCCCTCTCTTCAGCAGAGCCTGAGGGGCCATGACACTTCAGGCACAAGTCCACTATACGGCCCTTGCCTTTGCCTGATGGTTTATGACATGATTTGCATCCACCACTAACCTTTGTTCTGTCAAGATGCGTGCCTTTTTCAGCAGCGCTGACAACGCCTGAAGATACAAAGGTTAAGAAGGTTAAAGAGGTTAAGAAGGTTAAAAAATATCTTTGGAATTTCTTCCCTTTTTGAAACTCTTGCAACTTATTCACCTTTTTACCCTTTTTAAACATTATTTTCTCCTTTTTTAATCTTTTTCACCCTTCTTATGGTGGACAGGGACGATCATAATGACACGTCTGACACAAAGGGTTCCAGTTTGCCGGGGTTCCTATCACCAAAAACTTGTTATTTCCGCCAGGATCATCGTGCGGGTCATGACAGGTTCTGCACTGAACACCCATGCGTGTGTCAGATCCTAAAGTATTATTATGGTCAGTTGGCCTCAGTCTCACCACGCCGGTAAGAGTAGAAGGGGCCACAAGTCCCTGCGTCGGGATTCCATTCGCACACTTGGTATTTTTTGCTGTGACCAATCCGTCATCATACTCTATTGAAACCATATGATCTCCAAACCCAAATGAATTCAAATGTTTCAAAGCACCGACAAAGTCTGTTCCGAGACAGTTGTAGTCGGTTGGACCACATGGCATATACGTTTGTGTCATGTCAACAGTTCCTCCCATTCCGCTGCCGGGCACATTAACAAGCAGTCCCAATGCAACTGTTCCATCATGACAACCAAGGCACAGTCGTGCACCCTTATTAGGTTGACCAGGCCATGTAACCCGCGACTCCTCAGGTGCAGGTTGCCCTAAGACAGTATAAATATTCCCTTGATTAAATGAATGATTCCACAATGGCCCTGCCTTGCTTGATGAATGAGGTGTATGGCAGAAAACGCACTTCTGGGTCACTCCGCTCGCACCCGTTGCTGTAATTCCTCCGCCAGTACTAGTAGAAGATAGGTCATGTTTTGTGCCTGCTATCCCCGCAAAGACAACAGAAGTTGCAAAAGTGTAAATAGTTACAAGAGTTACAATAGTTGCAATACAAAAGCTGCAGAAGTTACAGAAGTTGAACCTATTGAAACTTCTTACCCTTTTCCCCCTTTTATTTTTTCCCCTACTTATATGAAACTTTATATTTTTAAACTTTTGAAATGTATTGAGCATAATTTTTTAACTCCTTTTTAAACTTTTGAAACTTTTTACCCTTTTGAAACTTTGTTTTTACCCTTTTTAAACATTATTTGCCTCCCAAAAACTGAAACACCTGGACCCTGTGGTTGTAGGCGTCAGCTACATATATTTTATCATCCTTATCAATAAATATGCCAGCCGGAAGCCAGAACATTCCCCTGTTATTTCCTTTTTCTCCAAAGAACAACAAAAGCCTTCCATCCCTATTAAATATCTTCACCATATCCTGCCCTGAATCTACCACATAGATGTTGCCTTCGCTGTCAGCGGCAACACCTTTCGGAATCGCAAATTTATCATAAGAATCCCCTGCCGAGCCGAACTTCGAGATGAATTTTCCCTGCCTGTCAAAGCCCTGTATCCTGAAATTCATGGCGTCGGCCACCCAGATACTTCCGTCCTTGTCCACCGCGATATGAGTGGGATAGTTGAACTCTCCATCAGCCTCGCCCCTTTTTCCAATAATCAATCTTACGCTGCCGTTGGCAGGGCTTATTCCATATACCTTATGGTCCTGCGTGTCAACGACATATATGAGGTCCTTATCTTTGTCATAAGCAAGTCCTGCGGGCCTGACAAATTTAACCTCAGATAGATTGCCGATGAATTTTCCGTCTTTATCATAAACAAATACTTTATTAAGGTCTGAGTCGCTCACATATATGTTTCCCGCCTTATCCGCGACAATGCCGACGGGAAATTCGAGCTCGCCCTTGCCGCTTATTCCAAGCTGCAGGACCTCCGTTGTCTTGATATTTATGACAGTCGCCCTCATTGCGCCTGAATCAGCTACATAAAGCCTCTCGCCTTCAAAATAAACGCTGTAAGGCATCACGAGCACAGGGCTGGCCTTCGGGTCTGTAGGGTCGCCTCCTCCGGCAAGAAAATCCACGAAAGACATCCTGGGCGCTAAAGAATAAAGGCTCCACAGGTATTTTATCCTTGGCTTTTCAGGCTGCCCCGGCCAGAGAATACCCTCGCTTGCGATATAGTCAATATTGGCCTTATAAACAGGCGCGCAACCTATTATAAAAACAAGTGTAAAAAGGGTAAAAACAAACAGGGGAAAAAGTTTAAATAGTTTCATATAAGCAGGGGAAAAAAGTTTCAATTTAAATAGTTTCAATAGGGGAAGAAGGGGAAGTAGTTGCAAAAGTTGAAACTTCTGTAACTTTTTACCCTTTTTAAACTTATTTTCTGTAACTTCTCTATTATAACTTTTGCAACTATTGTAACTATTTACACTTTTGTAACTTCTGTAACTTGATGTTAAGAGTTTCATTTAAATTTTGCCCCCTTAATCTTTGAGACTTTCAAAGATTCTATCAGATAATATATTAACCTTGATACCTCAGAAGCCGTTTTTATAATTCTATCAAATTCTATGATAGAAATATACCCTAGGTCTAAAGCAATATAAAGCTGTGCCCGTAGTTCTCCACAGGAACCCTTTGCTATATAAAGATACTGAATAAATTCATTGTTTGAACCTCTTTCAAACCCTTCTGCAATATTTGATATGATTGAAACAGATGCGCGTTGAACCTGATCCTTCAACCCAAAATCTTTCGAGAATCTTTGATTTTTTGTAATAGCATAAATCTGTTTGCAAAGTTCTCGCCCCTTCTGCCAAGCAATAATTTCCTCAAACCTCTTTATCATAATATTAACCTTTTTACCCTTTTTAACCTATTGCAACTATTTACCCTTTTTATTTTTGCAACTATTGCAACTTTTTCCCCTTTTTAACCTTTTTAAACTTCTTAACCTTTTTCCCCCTCTGTAACTATTGAAACTATTTCCCCTTCTTCACCTTTTTACCCTTACTTTATTGAAATAACCGCCTTCTCTTTCAGCGCCTTTACTATTGCCTCTTTTGCCTCTTTGTACCTTTTGGTCTCCAGCTCCTTTTTGAGCGAATCCTTAACCCCGGCAAAATCAAGCTGTTCTTCAGGCTTCTTTTCCTCAAGCCTGATTATATGGTAGCCGTATATCGTTTCTATAAGCCCGCTTACCTCACCAATATTAAGCCTGTATGCTGCTTCCTCCAGTTCCTGCATAAGCCTGCCTTTATGAGACAGGCCAAGGTCCCCGCCCTTTACCCTGAAATCATCCTCTGAATACTTATAGGCCAGCGCTGCAAAGTCCTCCCCTGCCTTAACCCTCTTAAGCAAATCTTCTGCCTGCTTCTTTTTTTCTTCTCTTTCTGCCTGCGTAGCAGTAGGAGAAACGTTTATTGACATCTCCCTCACCCTTATCTTGTCAGGTGAAACAAACTTGCCCTTGTTTTTATTATAATAGTCTTCCAGGTCTGCCTCAGACAGTTTTATCTTATCCTCAACTTCCTGTTTTAAAAATTGCACGGTAACAAACTCTTTTTCTATAAGTTTTCTGTAACTCTCCTCGGTTAATCCCTGATTCTTAAGTGCAGCGTAAAAATTTTTTTTCTTTTTAAAGGCCTCTTTATTTTTGTTAAATACTTCTTTAACCTCTGATTTTTTGGCACTGATGCCAAGCCTTTTCCCTTCCTGATACAGCAATTCTTTTTCAATAAGCAAATCAACCGCGGGTTTTCTGTACTGTTCCCGCTTTTCGGCAGTTATGGCGCTATGAAAAGCACTCGCAGGTATCAGCCTTTTGATAGCGATTTGAACCTCAGCCTCTGAAATATTCTCACCGTTAACAGAAGCTGCAATCTTCTGCTCCCCGGCAAAAGAATAGGGTAAATAGGGGAATAAGGTAAAATAGGTTAAAAAGGTAAAAAGGGCAAACAGTTTCATATAAATAGGGGAATAAGGGTAAAAAGTTTCAATAGTTTCAATTTTTATAACTTCTGTACCTTTTGTAACTCTTGAAACTTTTGTAACTTCTGTATTGCAACTTTTGTAACTTACGTTTAAAAATTCCATTTAAATTTAGCTCCTTTTTGTATTTTTGTATTTTTGTAACTATTGAAACTATTTACCCTTATTAACTATTGTAACTTTTTACCCTTTTTATTTTATTGTAACTTCTTACCCTTATTATTTTTGAAACTATTTAAATTGAAACTATTTCCCCTATTTAAACTATTTCCCCTGTTTATGTTTACCCTTTTGAAACTTTTTAAATTACAGTATCCTGAACGGCCGTGTCACTTTCAGCATTATTTTCCTCTCGGTTGTCTTGCTGCCGGAGATTTTATCTTTTTTAAGCGATGCTTCAAGGTCCACAAACACTGTACGCCATCTCCATGTAATAGACGGTGCAATTTCCAATGTAGTGTTATTGCCCGGCGTTACCTTTGTGTATCTTGAGTTAATGTTCAGCATCGTTACCCTCGATAACCTATAGCTTATCTGGTTATATACATTATAGTTTTTTGTTTTAGCCCCTTGTTCCGGCATATCCATGTTAAACCCTGTGCCTAAAGTAATACCAACTTTCCCCAGCACGGTCGTATAGATTGTATTGTCCCATTTAAAAGTCCTGGTTATCTGCGGAGAATACACATATTCAGCATTTGATGCCAGGGTAAGCCCGCTTAGAAAGACATTCAGATTCAGGTTGGCACTGTGGGTAGTAACGGTTTTCTGCTGGCTGCGTGTTGCGCCTCCTGCTGCTGTTGTGCCTGAAGCGCCTCTATCGCCTGTGTTCTTCGTAAGTCCGAAGTTGTATCCGGTACGGACTGTATAATCCCAGCCTGATACCTGCGGTTTAAATGTCTGTGTCTTCAGGGTATTGTTCAGCGGGTCAATCTCAATGCTGACGGTGTGTCCCTTGCGCGGCCTGAAGGTATACCCTATGCCTGTCTGAAAGCTAAGCGTGGACCCTGCGGTCCCGGTGTTTATGCCGAGGCTCGAACTCAAGTCTGTATTAAGCCCGAAGCGTTTGAATGCCGATATGTTTCCAGTTCCAAAAAAATCACTCTTGCTGTTGCTTGAACGTGAAAATCCAGTTCCCAGGCCATAAGACAGGCTCACACCCTTATATAAGTACGGAATGGCATTTGACACATTGGCGTTAATACTATATTGCTTGTATCGCCTGGAAGAGCCTGAGTAATTGCCGCCATAATTTGCATAAATGCCATAGTTCCACTTTTTTGTTGAGCCCCTAAGCGAAGAGTTAAGGCTGTATGCCGTTACATCGTTTTTCCTGTAAAAAGCATTGTTATCAAAGTCCTGGAAAAAAGTCCATTTCAGTTTTGTCCGGGTACTCAGGTCGCTGCCACGCCCCTTATGAGAGCTGCCGCCTCTGTTCCAGTCATTATAGTCAAAGTTTAAATAATAATCTGTCTTTATGTTATAGTTATATCCCTTAAACCTCAGAGCAGCATTCCTCCAGTCAGATTTTACCCCTCTGGTATTATTAGTACTTCTGTCAATATTTAAAAATGACGATATGGGCAGTGTATCCACAACTGAAGAAAACAAGCCCTCACCCTGTCCCTTTGCCCGTATTGGCTTGAGAACAACCTTTTTGTTGCTGTTGGAATTATTTTCATCGTCATTTTCATCGTCATTGACATTTGCATTGACATTTGCGTTGGCGTTTGCATTGGCGTTTGCATTGGCGTTTGCATTGGCGTTTGCATTGGCGTTTGCATTGGCGTTTGCATTTGAATTTGATTTAGCCGGAGAAGCAACAGTTCTTATCTTACGAATCTTTACTTGCCTCGTATAACCCATAGACAAACCATAGTTTAAACTATCGTAATCCTTTCCGTCTGACCTTGAGGCATGGAGAGAAAAACTAAACGGCTTATAAGGAAAAAAGACCGCATTAATGCCATAGTCCTTACTGAGTCCTCTATTGAAATTTGCAGCGCCGCCGCTGACTGTATTCACTCCTGAATTTATGGTGTAATACACAAGTCTTGGACTAAACACATAGCTCTGGAACTTCAGCCTATAATTCTGGGTGAAACTGTTTGTATGGGTTGTCTGACTGTTGGTTTTTTTCCGGCTATCTTCATATGTCAATGAGATATCCCCGCCAAGTGAATATTTCGGCATACGCATCATTTTTTCCCGCTCCATCAACGGCCCAGCAGATGCGTCTTCGGGCAAAACAAATAAAATCAGGGCAAAAAGGGTAAATAGTTTCAATAGTTTCAGAAGGTTAAAACTTCTGTAACTTTTTATCCTTTTTTTATTATTTACCCTTTTCATTTTTGTAACTTTTGTAACTTTTTCAACTTATTACCCTTTTGTAACTTTTTACCCTTTTAAAATGTAACTTTTTCACCTTTTGCAACTATTTACCCTTCTCCCTTTCAAGTGAACAAAACACCCCTGTCTTTCGAGGCTGTTAACATCCCGTTTCAGAGTTGAGACAGATGAAAGCAGAAGCGCATTCAGGTCTTCATAGCTAAGGAGCATTCCCTGTTTCTGCGCCTCTTCCGTAAGCCTTACAATTCTCTTTTTCCTGAGCTCTGAGAGCCCCTGAGCGCTTAAAATATCTTCATCGCTCATATCTACGAGCGTAAGCATCAGAGACTTTATTGAAACTATTCCACCTATTTGCCCTTCCTTAACCTTCTTCCTGGTGGCAATGTGATATCTGAGTTTTCCAATATCCATATTCATCACCTACTTAACCTTTTTCCCCTATTTTCCCTTTTGAAACTTTTTACCCTATTTAAACTTTTCATTTTCCCCTATTTTCCCTTTTGAAACTTTTTACCCTATTTAAACTTTTCATTTTCCCCTATTTTCCCTTTTGAAACTTTTTACCCTATTTAAACTTTTCATTTGCCCCTATTGAAACTTTTGAAACTTTTTACCCTATTTAAACTTTTCATTTTCCCTATTTCCCATTTGACCCGTTACCATTGCCGTTTTTAATAAATACCTCTATCCCCTGTTTCCTGAGATAACTGATGTCTCTTTTTAATGTTGCAAGCGAAGAAAGGAGTATGAGATTCAGGTCTTTATAACTGAGGAGATAACCCTGTTCCTTTGCCTCCTTCAGAAGCCTGATTATCCTCTTCCTCCTGAGTTCGGAAAGGCTTACATGATTGAGGTCGTCCTCGTCGCATACAGTGAGCTGCAGCGACAGCAGCCTGTGCCCGTCTTCGATCTTATAAATTAAACTTCCGCTCATATTAAAAATAGTTTCAATAGTTTCAGAAGTTGCAATAGTTTCAACTTGAAACTTTTTACCCTTTTTTTATTATTTACCCTTTTCATTTTCCCTATTGAACCTATTTAAACTTTTCATTTGCCCTTTTTAAAAAGCTCATTTGAGCCTTATTTTAAGCAGGCAAAAAAATTTTGCCCCCATTCTCAGGGCATCTAAAACAATATAAGATACAAGAATTGTGCCAGAAAAAGAAAGGGGGAAATGATTAAAAAATGCGGGCAGTTCAGCTACTTATGGGAACCTGCAAAATAAGTTTCAAGAGTTCCAGAAGTTGCAAAAGTTTAAATAGGGGGAAAAGACACATAAAAATTTAGGCTCCTTCTCATTGTGAGCGGGTAATTCCCCCTTTCCGCACACAGGCGGATTCGCCGAGGAGAAAGAAAAGGGGGATTAAGGGAGTTGTTATAATTTTTATGTTCAGATGAGATTGCCGCGTCCCGACAAATCGGGACTCGCAATGACATCGAATTAGGCGCTTTTTAAGGGAATTTCAATTTATGTTGTTTGTTGTCATTCCCGCTCGTCGGGAATCCTTCTTAAAGAAAGATTCTGGACAAGCCAGAATGACAATATCCGGACAAGCCGCAATGACAGAGAAGAGTATCTTTATCGCTTTTATAGTAAAATTACCAAAAACCTGTTAAAAAAGCAACAAAAAAAAGATAGGGTGAGGTTAAGGTTGAGGTTGAGAAAGACAGGTTATGGCAAAAAAAAGGAGGGGATTTCTCCCCTCCCTTTAAACACTTCACTTCATCAAATCTGCTCTTACTTGTTATGGCAAGCCAAACATAACAAAGAACCAGCGTTGGTTGACCTCAAGAACGGTGTAAATGCAGTGTTGTGAACATTGTGACAGCTTGCGCACTCAACGTAGCTGGGTGTACCAGTACCAAAAAGCCTTGCTTTGCCGCCTGAATTAACTGAAGCCACTGTGTTAAGCCCGTTAGCCCCAGCCGCAGTCTCATTAGTGATAGAAGTCGACATGTTTATGCTGACCGGATGGTCATCACTGAGATCCGTGCCAAAGTATTCATTTCCTGCTCCTACTACAAGCTTGTCAGCAGTAGTCTTAGTTCCACCACTTCCAATAGTGCCGCCAGCATTCGGAGTATTGAACAGAGCAGAAATAGCCACGGTGCCGTCATGACAGGTCATACATGCTCCTGAGCCTAGATTGAGAGTTCCAGGCATTGTGTTATTGAACGTGGAGCTTGTATATACCGTATATGAAGCGCCTGTCTGTAAACTACGGTTCCACAACGGTATCGTTCCCGTACCTGATGTCGCTGCGCTGTGAGGGGTATGGCAATAAATGCAGATTTCAGCATAACCCCCGGTTGGTGCGGTGGTATAGAGCTGCCTCATGTCATGTGCCGAGCCCGAAATCCCTGCTGCATAGGCAACTCCTGCTATCAGGAGCATTGCAACTGCTAATATTAATATTCTTTTCATTCGTTTTCACCTCCTTCCGTCTTAAGATAAAATTTTAAATTTCTGTCTATCTAACATGCAATCTATATGCCAATCCTTTCAAACAAAAGGTCAAATAGTTTCAGAAGTTACAATAGTTTCAGAAGTTACAATAGTTTCAGAAGGGTAAATAAGGTTAAAAAGGTTAAATAGTTTCACCTTTTTCACCTTGTGCAACTTTTTCACCTTTTGTAACTTTTTCACCTTTTGTAACTTCTTCCCCTTATTTTTGTTTTAAAAACTGTGTGTTTTAACGCCTGCATTGCGTATTTTTACACACCTCGGTTTCGAGTCGCAACGACCCTGTTTTACGCCTTTTAATATCTGTCATTGCGAGAACCCGAAGGGTTCGTGGGTCGTATCAACCTTCGTCTCTCTGCTTTGCTCGCAATGACAACTTTCTCAGATTGCTGACATCTCCCTTTAATCGGTTAGATATCTTAATCCCCTCATGTACAACTTGTCAATATAATTTGAGACCCTTGCAACTTCTGAAACTTTTGTAACTTCTTACCCTTTTCTTTTATTGCAACTTTTGTAACTTTTGTAACTTCTTACCCTTTTTCTTTAATGAAACTATTGAAACTTTTTCCCCTTTTGAAACTATTTTTTAGGCTGTTCTGCCTGCTTTTTCTTCCACTTCTCACTCAAGTACTGAAATACCTGGACCCTCCTGTTGAGCTGGTCCACAACATAAATCTTATCCTCTTCATCTATGGCTATGCCGGCAGGAACAGTAAACTGGCCATAGTATGTGCCTCCATCTCCAACAAACAAAAGCAATCTACCCTCTTTATCAAATATTTGGAAGTTATTGAAAGCAGAATCCACTATATATATGTGGTCCTCTGAATCCACGGCTATGCCTTTGGGCCTTACAAAGTTGCCCGGCCTGTCTCCTATCTCACCAAACATTTTCAGATGCTTCCCGGCAGAGTCAAAGACCTGAATCCTGAAGTTGCCTGTATCAATAACATATATATTGCCTGAGCTGTCAACAGCAATATTTGTAGGAAAATTAAATTCCCCTGCCTTGTTTCCCCTCTTGCCAATGGTCTGGAGAAGCTTTCCATCAAGACTGTAGGCCCTTACATTATGTTTTTTAGCATCAGCAACATATAGCTTATGCCTTTTTTCATCAAGCGCAACTCCGCTTGGCGCATCAAATTCCTTTGCCTGGCCAATAGCATTAAAAAAGTTGCCGTTTTTGTCATAAACAAATATCTTCTCACCGGCCGTGTCAGCAACATAAACCTTCCCATCCTGAGAAATGGCAATGCCGGTCGGAATCCTGAGACTTCCTGCTGAATCCTGCCCGATAAAACTGAGTTTTTTGTTCTTCCTGTCAAAAACAAAAACCCTTCCCAGGTCAGATACATAAACCCTGTCTTCACTGTCCACAGCAACACCATAGGGTTTTCGAAGGACGTCTTTTACTTCCTCTCCAAGCAGGGATGCTATAAAGCCTGTATCTTCAACATCCAGATTGGACTGCAAGGTCTCAACAAATTTTATCTTTGGATCAGCAGGAGGCGGAGGCCAGACAATGTCGGGAAATTTCCTTTCAGGCGCAGCACATCCAATCAAAACAAGGGCAAATAGGGGAAATAGTTTCAATTTAAACAGTTTCAATAGTTTCAATAGTTTCAATAGTTTCAATAGTTTCATATAAGTAGGGGAAAAAGGGTAAAAAGTTTCAATAGTTTCAACTTTTGTAACTTCTGTATTGTAACTTTTGTAACTGTTTACCCTTTTGCAACTTCTGTAACTATTGTAACTTATGTTTAAAGGTTTCATTTACATTTTACTCCTTTAAATTTTATAATTTTGAATGTCTCTATCTTAATCACTTCTTCACCTTTTTTACCTTTATTATTTTATTGAAACTTTTGTAACTTTTGCAACTTCTTACCCTATTTCTTTATTGTAACTTTTGTAACTACTGAAACTATTGTAACTTATGTTTAAAGGTTTCATCTGAATTTAGCTCCTTTTTTTATTTTATTTTTGAAACTTTTGTAACTTTTGTAACTATTTCCCCTTATTAACCTATTGCAACTATTTCAACTTTTGTAACTGTTTAACCTTTTTATCATTTAACCTTATTACCCTATTTACCCTTTTGCAACTATTGCAACTTCTATAACTATTGCAACTTTTGAAACTTTTTCCCCTTTTTAAACTTTTTTATTACATCTTATGGCAATTAATACAGATATCAAAGGGTGCTTTCGCTTTATACCTGAACAGCTTTATAGAATCCGAGCTGTGAGGGTTATGGCAGCTTGAGCATGAAAATTCCCTGTCAGGCCTTGCGGGGTCTTTTGCAACCTCTATTTTTTCACCTTTTTTCACCCGTCTGCCTTTAAGAACATGCCCTTCCCCTCCTGCACCTAAAAAACCAATTGCAGCATGGGGATTCTTGGCAACATCAGCATGGCATGTCAGACAAAGGCCATTAATAGTTTTAGCAAAAAGATATTTTTGTTTGTTTGCATGAGGATTGTGGCAGGATGTGCAGCCCATCATTACTGCTGCATGAACATTCTTCCTTGTGAATTCCGCCTTATCATGGCAGTTATAACACATATCCGGCTGTGCTGACGCCAACAGCTTCTCGCTGTCTCCCTGATGTGCAAAATGACATGAAGTACACATGCCTCCTGCAACAGGCGCATGGACTACCTTGTTCTCAAACTTAGACTTTTCATGACAGGTATAACATAGAGCAGGCTGTGCAGACAGGAGCAGCTTCTCGCTATCAGAGCTGTGAGGAGCATGACATGACGGACACATGCCGCCTGCAACAGGCGCATGGACTATTTTCTTTCCCGAAAAAGGTTTCTTATCATGGCATGTAAAACATAATTCAGCGCCATTTGCTATAAGTAATTTCGCATTATCTGACGTGTGCGGATCATGACACCCGGAACACATACCGCCTGCAACAGGCGGATGGACATTCTTCTTTGTAAACTTTGCCTTATCGTGGCAGCCATAACATAAATCCGGAGCAGCAGCAGATAGTCCTTTCGGAAACTTCGAGTTTTTCTGATGCGGTTCTGTATGGCAGGCCTCGCAGCCCATCTGAATTGCCGCATGAACAAATTTTTTGGTTGCCATTTGTTTATGGCATTTCTTGCAGTCAAGCTGTGCATTAATCTGTTCAGGGATAAAACAAAATATAAGGGTAAAAAGGGTAAAAAGCTTCAATAGTCTCATCTTTTTCACCTTTTGTAACTTTTGTAACTTTTGTAACTTTTTCACCTTTAGGTAACTTTTGGCGTGATTAGTTTCTCAATCATGCTTTTGAAGAAGGATATCTCATCTCGCTGTACTTCAATGGTTGCTTCTACCGATGAAAGCCTCTTGTTCATCTGCCACTGCATCTTCACTACAAATCCCAATATTACCGATACAATAGAAGCAAAAAGTCCAATCATCCACATGAGCATATCAAAACGCTTGTTCATCTCATCAAAACGTTTGTCCAGCGCTTTCTGGCCTTCTTCAAGCCTCGTGAGCCTCTCTACAATCTCCCTATCGCTAATACGAGGCGCCGTCTGCACAGCATAAAGCTCTGTATTTAACATAAAAAGGGCAAAAAAGCTAAAACATGCTGATAGACTTAACATCTTCATGCAAAAAGGTTATCACAATTAAGTTATTTTTGTCAAAAGATTGTAGCAGCCCTCTTGAACCTTGCAACTTTTGAAACTTTTTACCCTTTTGAAACTTTTTACCCTTTTGTAACTTTTTCACCTTTTTCCCCTTTTTAAACTTTCCACTCTTAGTTTTAATGTTTAAATTACCAGAATAGTCATAGTCAAGTCAAATCTATCGTCTCTCAAGATGCCGGTTTAAAATCGTCTCAGCCTCTTTATTTTTGCCCTGCATCAGATAAACCCTTCGGAGCGCCTGATATGCCTGAACATCAGGAACGAGTTCGATTACTTTTTTAAGCGTTTTTTCCGCTTCCGAGAGCCTTCCTGTTGCCATATATGCCTGTCCGAGATTGAAATATATCTCAGGCACCGGATCAAGAGACAGCCTCAAGGCATCCTCAAAACTTCTTGCAGAACCCTGCATGTCCCCTGACGAATACTGCATGCTGCCGAGTATAAATCTGGCCAGCCATGAATCTTCTGCATTCTCAATGTTCTTCCTTACATCTTCAAATGCAGGCAGCATACCTGCCTTGTCTCTTTCATCAGGGCTGAACCTGTTGGTATCAGGATTAACAACATGCATTGCATATCTGTCATTGATTGCGCTGAAGCCGGCTTCGTTCCTCAGGTAAAGCAGGCTGTAATCATCCCAGTACACAAGCCTCCATTCGCTGCTTCTGAAGAGATGGTCTCTGAGGTTGATATCATTAGTGGGGCTGTAATTTAAAAGCACAATATTAATTTTGTACTTATTCAGAAGATATTGCCACTCCATTTCTCCGGATAATATCTTTTCGTATTCGGCAAAAAACTTTCTGTGGAAAAAACGGTTGTCTATGTATGGCTTGACCGGCGGATAAAGTTCCCACACTATATAGCCCCCCCAGCCATGAAGGTTAAACATATTCCCTTTTATGCCCTTATCCTTTATAAAGGTTACGGCCCCTTCAGGATATGGCACACTATCGAATTTTCTGAAATATTTAGGACTGGTTATTACCGAAAATATAAGATATAAAATCGAAATCAGAAGCGCTGTGCGGATAAATATTCTGAAAGTATTTACTAAGAAGTTCACAAGTAAAAATACATAATTTGTCATTCTCGCTTGTCCGCACTCAGGCGGATTCGCCGAGGAGAATCGAGAATCTTTCCTCCAGAAGGATCCCGGACAAGCCGGGATGACATTATTAAAGCTTTCGAGCATCCGTGAAATCCCGGCCACAACAACAGGGGCCGAGGCAAAGATAAAATGAGGGATGCCCCTGTTTGCAGACCACGCTATGGCTGAGAAAAATATCGAAATTAGAAGAAAATGAATTTTTATCCTTCTGATAGAAAAAAAAGCGGAAAAAATAAATATTCCAAAGTATATCCAGAAAGGCAGATACTTTAATGTGGTTGGGGGCAGCAGCTCCTCAACACCCGCGAACTGCTCTGACATAACCAGAAACGGCCATATTACTGTTTTATATGTAAAGGGATTTATAAGAGCTGCCAGGACTACAAGAATAAAAACAAAAAATAGTTTTTTGAGATTTGTGTTCTTTTCATGCCTGTAATAAACGCCTGCGGCTTCGGTAACAAGGAAAATGGCAGGCACAGCTATTCCCCAAAGGCTTTCAGCATGAATATTAACCCAGAGCAGCATGACGGGAGGCAGCAGATAAAGATATCCTGTTCTCCCCTTAGTATACTGATGAAGGCAGTAAAGATTAATTAAAAGAAATACATAAGAAAAATGCTGCGGCCTTAAAACAAAACGATGTGAGGAAGCCAATACTCCAAGGGCCAGTACAAATACAATAACCCGGATATTGCCTGAATACAACCTGACAGTTTTGTAAAGCAGAATAAAAGAAGAAAGCACCAGAAAAATCTGGAGAGCTACAAGGAGCGCTTCACCTCCTGAATTATACAGGCCGTAGCTTATTGCCTGGAATAACCACTCATGATTAAGATATGGGAATTCCGGCCAGCTGCAATTAAAATAATGCGTGCTTAATATTGTCCCTGTTTTAAAAAAATATTCACCTGCCTTCAGATGGCCCCATAAATCATAGTCTGACAGCCTTCTGAGGGAAAGCACAAAAACAAGGCAAAAAAATCCTGCAATAAGCAGAATGTCCAGTATCCTGGCAGCCTTTGTCTTGTATGGCATTGCATTCATTATGCTATTATAATCAATATTATGATACGCGGCAAAAAAGTTATTGTAATACTACCGGCCTATAATGCTGAAAAAACCCTTGAAATGACATACGGGGAGATACCGTTCGATATAGTAGATGATGTTTTGCTTGTGGATGATGCAAGCAGTGATAAGACCGCAGATATGGCAAAATCACTGGGGATTAAAACCATCGTCCACCCTGAGAATAAAGGGTACGGCGGCAATCAGAAGACCTGCTACAGGGAAGCCCTAAAACTGGGGGCTGATATAGTCATCATGTTACACCCTGATTATCAATATACCCCAAAATTAATACCTGCCATGGCCTATCTTATAGAATCCGGAGAATTTGATGCAGTGCTTGGGTCAAGGATACTCTCCGGCGGCGCCTTAAAGGGCGGGATGCCTTTTTATAAATATCTGTCCAACAGGCTTCTGACGCTGATTCAGAACATACTCCTCAGGCAAAAACTTTCCGAATACCATACAGGCTACAGGGCTTTTAAAAAAGAAATTCTCGAGAGACTCCCTCTTGAAGAAAACTCTGATGACTTTGTCTTTGATAATCAGATGCTGAGCCAGATAATATACTTCGGTTATAAAGTTGGAGAGATAAGCTGCCCTGCAAAATATTTCCCTGAAGCGTCCTCGATAAATTTTAGGAGAAGCATAAAATACGGCTTAGGGGTGCTGCTGACATCAATAAAATTTTCCCTTCAAAGAACTGGGATCTTTGAGTTCAGTATCTTCTCGAAAAAATAGCAAGAGGTTATCACTGCAAAAGATACTACATTGTAACTCTGAATATCCCAAACCTCTCAACGGGTTTATCGGATATGGCAAACGGCATATATCCCCATAAAGTCGAATAATATCCCGCCCTGATATCAAGCCCCATAACTTTTATTGGATACCATGTCTTTATTTCTCTTATGTCAACAATATCCATACGGCTATAGAGCTTCGGGGAAGGCCCCCATAATTTGGGCACATCGGCAACAATTATCAAATCGCCCTGTTTCGGTTCATCAGAATCAGATGTAAGATACCTGAAGCCGTTTTTGTCCATGTAATAATGCATCCCCCATTCGCCCGTATACCAGACCCTGTTATGCGCTTCGCCGACAGTATTTTTAACCTCCCCGGCAAAATCCCTGTATGAAGAGGCGTATATATAATCTCCATAAGCGACCGCAAGCCCGAGCAGGGATGTAAGTACCGCAGCTATTATTACCCCCTCGGTTGCTCTCCTCGGCGAGTCCGCCTGAGTGCGGACGAGTCGTACCGACCTGCTCCGGGCGGCACTTTTCAGAAATATAAATGACAGAGGCACAATAACAGGCATAAGATATCTGGCCGCTCCAAAAGGCATCAAAAAAATATTATAGAAAATTACCGCAGCAACCCATGCAAGCAGGAATAAACCTAAGGCCCTGTCCTCAATTTCAGCCAGGGCCGTCATTGTCATGTATATGATAAAAAAAAGTCCTGATGCCGCAAGAAAAATAAGCCATAGAGTACTCCATATCGGATAACTCAGGCTCATTACAGGCGCTATCACTATCAGTCCTGATACTGCAGCTAAAAAAATATGCCTCTTTGAGGCTGTTATCTGCTTGTATTTCAGCGGCAGAAGAAAAACAGTAGAAATGCCAATGATAATAGGTATGCTCAGCGCCTTATTAAAAAGCCTGTCAGTCTGCAATCCCCGTTTGACTTCTGATATAAGCCCTGAAACAGGAGAATGATGATTTAATGCAATAAAGACAAGCGTCAGAGAAATTATTGCGACTGGAAGAAAAAACATGAGAATTGTCCTGCGGTTAATGTTTCTTTCGATGCCTAGATAAAGAAAAAACGCGGGAAGCAAAAAAAATGTCTGATAGGATATAAGTCCCGCAAACGCCAAAGCCACGAAAGAAAATGCTGTCCAGACAAGCGAATTTCTCCTTATCCCGGAAATCAAAAAATATGCCGCAAGTATCCATAAGGAAAGCATTGGGGCATCAGCCATGAGGTTATGACTGACCGGCAGTAAAGCTGCGTTGCCGCATATGATCATTAAAGCCGGGATTGGCTCTACATTTAATTCCTTAGCTAACAGGAAAGTCGAAAAAAGCAGCATTACAGGAAATACCAGAAAACATATATGCATCATATAATCCTTATATTCTGTTATGGGACTCGTAATTTTAAGATAAACGGGTATAAGCGGCGGATGGCTTGAATTAAAGGGATTCCAATTTTCACTTTTGCTTCCAAAAAAATAATATACATATCCGGGTTTAACCGAAAAGGGGAAATCTATAGCTTGCGCCATCTCTATAAAATTGCCGTCATCAATATGCACTGCCTTGTTTATAAAAGGGATATAAAATAAAACTAAGAATAAAAAAACAATAAGTAATATTTTTTTCATTTTAGGGGTTTTTCTTCTTTCTTGCCAACAGTCATTGGACATTCACTTATTTCTGCCGCAATTGTAAAGCCTTCCATTTTTCACCAAGATACTGGAAGACCTGAACCCTTGCATTAAACTGGTCAACAACATAAATCCTGTCATCAGCGTCTGCAGCAATCCCGGCAGGCATGGAGAATTGGCCCGGCTCCATTCCTCCTTCACCCACTTCAAGAAAAAAATTACCTTCCTTGTCAAATATAAAAATTTTCTGCAACGCTGCATCAACAACATACATATTACCCTCTGAATCAATAGTTATTCCTTTAGGGCGCACAAATGACTTTGGTTTGCTGCCAGACGAAATAGTCCTAAGAAATTTCCCCTCGCTGTTATAAACCTGCACCCTGAAATTTCCTGTATCCACAACATATATATTTCCATGGGAATCAACAGCGATGTTCGTGGGAAAACTTAATTTACCCTTATCTGCTTCCAGCCCCTCTATCACAAAAAGGGATATTCCATCGAGAGTATAGGCCCTCACGGCATTTATCCTGGTATCCGCCACATATAACCTGTCTTTCGCTGAATCCACTGCTATCCCTGACGGACTCTTGAGTTCACCTGCCCGGCCGATCGCCCTGATAAATGCGCCGCTTCTGTTATATACAAATAACTTTTGAGCTGTTACATCACTCACATATACGCTTCCATCAGGAGACACTGCGACACCTATCGGCATTCTCAACTGCCCTGCCCCTGGTTTATCTCCCATAAATGAAAGGCTGCCGCTCTTCCTGTCAAAGACAAATACCCTGCCTACATCCGTCACATAAATCCTGCCCTCTTTGTCAACCGTAACACCATAAGGCCTTATCAGTCTTCCTTCTATATCTTCTTCACCCCCAATAAAGTCTTTCAGCCATCCACTTTTAGCCCCTGGCTGCAGATCATCTTTCGATTCAATTATTTCACCAAATTTTATCTTCGGCTCGGCAGGCGGAAGCGGCCATGTAATGTCCAATGCCTTTTTTTCGAGTGAAGCGCAGGCCACTGCAAAGAAAAGGATAAATAAGGTAAGGAGTCTTACCAGGTCAAATAGTTTCAGAAGTTTAAAGAGTCTCATGATCTCCATTATGCTGCCTTAGTCTTATCAGTCTCCACCTTCCGGAACTCTTGAAACTGTTTTTAATACCATATAATAGAGCCGACACTGGCTTTTACAGGAACCTTCCTCCTGGAAATCTGTTTTTCCCATATTATCCTGTTATTCTTATACCATTCTATCGTCTTTTTCAATCCTTCATAAAAAGAAACAGCCATCCTGAAACCGATAACACTTGATGCTTTCTCAGTTGATGATATATGCTTGTCTACCTGTCCGAATCTGTCCTCCATATATTCAAATTGCTCTTTTTTGAGTCCGAATCAGGCAATAATTTTTTTTTGCAATTTCAAGAACATTTATGCTCATGCCGCTCCCAACATTAAAAATCTGCCCTTTCACTTTTATCAAAGGGGACATGTATAGCCTTGTCAACAGCGGCGGCTATCCAGGAATGACCGAACTCCCTGACACAGAGATATCCCCCTATCCCACCTATCATTATCCAGAGCAATACCTCTCTCTGATAGATAATCATGGAAAAACCAGTAAGAAGCCCCATAAGCAGATGTGTAGGAAAGAAAGAAAAATTCTTATTGAGTTCGACATAGGGGAACCCAAAATTCATGAACGGATTCCATAAAGGCCAGATGAATTCTTTAAGACAATCAGACTGAAAATTGATAAAAGGCATATACTGCGTGAGGGTATCTTTCCCGGAAAATATTATATTGCCAAGCCAGTAATCGTGATAGATGATAAAGTTTATCAGTGCCAGAATACCAATAAAAGGTAAGGCTTTCGTCAACATATTTTTCAGATCTACCGGAATTTTCTTCATAAATACATTAACCGTAATTACCTTCGAATTGTAATACGCCTATTATACCAATATAGCTCGCAACGTGCTTGCATTCTTGAAAAAATAAAAGGTATCTCCAAATCATTTTTGGGCTGCAAAGTAATATTGTGCGCCAAAAGGGATTTTCCCCATATATTTTTCCAAAGGAAGAAGGAAACGAAAATATTTCGGAAAAAACAGCATAAACCTGAGCCTTCTCCACCCAAAACCATTCTGAGATAATATCCTGTTGGTATAAAACGGACTGAGGAGTTTTGCGTCTCTGTCAAGCTCACATGACCTCACTATTTTGACTGTAAGAGGGTTTAAAGGGTTATGCTCAAAAATAAACAGAAACCCATTTTCATTCAGGTTTTGATAAATTCTTTTTAAAACAACAGGATGCTCTTCATGCGCAATATGATGAAATACATTCGCAGCGAAAATTATATCGAATCTGTCCTCAAAAGGTATCTGGTACCCGTCAAAAGATTTGAACACCATATTGTCCAGTTCTCTATTGTTTTCCCTGGCAATCTCTATTGATTTTTCAGAGACATCTATTGAGAAGATAATGGATTTTTTGAAATATTTTCTTATGAATTTTTCGCTTCTGCCGGTACCGCACCCAAAGTTTAGAAATTTTATCTGCTTATTTCCCAGGCCCTCTGATTTCACAAATTTGTATGCTTCCCTTATTTTATATTCATCAAAGTAGGAAGGAGAAAAACCGTAAGCAGATATGCTCTCTGAAAGGATTGACTCATAATCGCGGGCAAACTTATCAAACTCGCTCATTTATCACATATCTGCCAAGAATGACTTGTCTGAAATAAACAAGATTACCAGTAATATGACCTGCATTTTTTATAATACTCATAAGTGGCTTCAATGCCTGCCCTGAGGTCTAATTTTGGCTTCCAGTCTATTGTACCGCAAAGTTTTCTTATATCAGTGACATAATCTCCTGTCTCGACATTTATATAATTTTCCGGCCAGGGCACATATTCTATTTTTCCGCTGCCGGCGACATCAACAACAGTTTCAACCATATCCTTAAATTTTGTCCCGATGCCGCTCCCTACATTATAAACCTCACCGAAACATTTATTGCTGACAGAAGCCATAATAAAGGCATCGGCAAGGTCATCAACAAAAATATAATCTCGAATTTGTCCGCCGTCGCCAAAAACACTGATAGCTTTGCCCTCCGTAGCCAGCCTGATGAACCAATTGATCATGGAATACTTGCTGTGACGCATCTGGGAGCGTGGGCCGTAGGGGTTCGCTATCCTGAACAGGACGCACCGCATTCCGTATATCTCATGATAAAACCGGTAGGTGTTCTCGGCCGCAGTCTTGTTGAGGGCATAGGGTGTCCTCGGCTTGATGGGGTGTTTTTCATCCACAGGGACGTATTCTATTCTGCCGAACTGCAGCCTGGAGCCGGCATGCAGAACAACTGCACCTGGATTATATTTCCTCAGGCACTCCAGCACATTGAGGTGGCCGATGTAATTGATGTCTGCATCCAGATATGGGTTCTCAAGGCTGTCGTTATGGCTCACCTGGCCTGCGAGGTTGAATATGATATCCTTGTCCCTGACGAGGACCTTTACCGACTCTTTGTCCCTGATGTCGCTGACGTTTACCCGCACACGGTCCTTTATCCCCTCTATATTGAAAAAGTTGGCGCCATACGGTTCTATGCAGGCGTCGACAATGGTTACCTCTGCACCGAGGTTGACCAGTTTGTGGGCTATCGTGCTTCCAATCATCCCAAGTCCGCCTGTTATCATCACCTTCTTGCCTGAAAACCTGCTTTTCAGGTTAGTCACCCTTCCTTCCTTTTTCAAAACCTGCAAATCTTTTAACTACATATTTAGGCCTCTGCTTGACCTCGTCGTATATCCTCGATATATACGCTCCTATTATCCCGATGGATATAAGTTGAACACCGGTAAGGAACAAAAGAAGAACCGCCAATGATGTCCAGCCCGGAACATCACGAATCTTGTCCATAAGCTTGAAGACAATCAAACAGAATCCAGAAACAAAACTAATCATGGCTATGATAAACCCCATAACGGATATGTAGTTTAAAGGTTTGTATGAAAATGAAAATATGCCATTCATGGCCAATTTGAGATACTTTCTAAGACTATATCCGGACTCACCCGATAAACGTTTTCCGCGGTCATACTCTATGCCGGTTTGCTCGAAGCCTGACCATGCCCGTAAACCCCTCAGGAACCGGTTCTTCTCAGGCATTTCATTCAGAATCTCCACGACGGATCTCTTCATTACACAAAAATCGCCTGCGTCATAAGGTATTTTTATATCTGCCAGTTTGCCCAACATCTTATAGAACAAAGCGTATGCAATGCGGTAGGGTAAAGATCTCTTCCTGTGTCTCCTGATACCATAAACAACATCAAAACCCTCTCTCAGTTTTAAAATAAAATCAGGTAAAATTTCAGGCGGGTCTTCCAGGTCGTCATCCATGACAACTACCGCTTCACCGGAAGCAAATTCCAATCCTGCAGTGATAGAAGCCTGATGTCCGAAGTTTCGCGAGAATTCTATTATTCTTATTCTCTTATCCTTTAAACTCAATTTATAAATTACCCCATAAGAATCGTCGGTGCACCCGTCAAGAACAGCTATAATCTCAAAAAAAGATTCTGTAATGGTTTTCAGGGCATCACACAAACGCTTATATAACTCAGGGAATATGTCTGCAGAGTTGTAGACAGCGATAACAACTGATATTTCCGGCTTTTTGGTCTGCTCTGTTTCAGCACTCATGGGTTATTTTAGCAATTTGCATTTTAACAACACAAGACATTGAAACTCCCCGCAGCAAGCCGATGGGAATGCGCTCGCTTTTCATTTTCATAACACCTGATTTTTAGGTAACTCTCATATCTGCCGATATCTTTCAACAAATCAATATCCTTAATCTGATTATCAAAAGCTATTCTCCCCTCAGTATTATAGCAGTGTCTGGCCTTTAGGCATGTCAACACCTGAAAATTTTCTCAATATTCCCCAGAACATCGCTGAAATAATTCTTTTTAATAACGGGGCGTTGCGCTCCCGCCTTATCCCGTAAACAAGTTCATAACCCTCTTTGAATTTATCATAAAGTTTTGGAATTTCCTCAGGGGGGTACTGAAGGTCTCCGTCCATGAGTATAACTGCATCTCCGTTCGCATTATCAATACCCACTGTTATGGCTATATGATGGCCGAAGTTGCACGAAAAACTGATACCCTTAACCCCGGAATCTTTTTCGTGCAGCTCTTTTATTATCTCCCAGCTTCTGTCGCGGCTTCCGTCATCAACCATTATAATCTCGTAAGTTCCGAGTTTTCCCATCACTGCCGCAAGCCTTGCATAAAGTTCAGGGATATTTTCTTCTTCGTTGAAAATAGGTATAACTATCGAAAATTCAGGGATAATTACAAATTAGTGGGTCTAAAAGTCTCTAATAATGCAATACTATCAGGGAGTTAAGTTCACTAATTTTGGCATAATTATTCAACATCAGCAAAAATTTATACCGCATGAATAATAAATATCCCGACTCGCCAAAAAGGATAAAACTACAAATACCAGCATCTGGATAATTATTGTTCTTTCGATTTTATCCTTGCAATTTTTTCAAGCTCCTTCCGCGACTTATACATTTCCAGCGGCTGATATATTTTTGAGGATAATGCTCTTTGGAACTCCTGCTTAGCCTCTTCATATCTGCCCAATGCAATCAGCGCCTTCCCTAAAGGAATGCTTGGGAATGGGAAATAACCTTCGCCTGAAGCTAACATGGCAGGATATGCCAGGGTGGAAACAGATTGTCCAAATTCACCCCTTTGGAGATATATCCATCCCTTAAAATATTCCCGCACCCACAGTGGAGATGAAAATGACTCCTCGTTAACAACCATATCCCATGCCTTGTCGAGTTTGCCCCCTTCGATAAGAGAATAGGTATAATTAAAAGAGCTCGTTGGCCAATCAGGAAATTTCTCGTAAGAGTTTCTTGTAGACTCTATATCGCTTTGAAAGGCTGGCACATATAATAAAGTAAGAATACTAAGAGCTATCACCACAGACAAAAAAATTGACAGAGCAAAAAAGCGCAGCCATTTTGCATTAACAAACATGACGGCTAATGCTCTTTCGAATAGGATGCATAACCCTAATAATGAGATGGAGAGGTATCTATCATAAAGCGAAGCATTATTTAATCGTCCGAACAACTGCATGACAGGGATTAAAAAAATAAAAAAAATCGCAGATGCAAAAAAAATAATTTTTTTCCTCTGTAATATCAGCAGCGATAGAAATATTACTTCAACAGCAATGCCGGCCCAGAAAAATTTATCGAGATCAACCGAGACGTCGTCAAACGGGTAGCCAAAACTCAAGGGAAGTGGTTTCAATGCATGCGTTGCATAAAAACCAAACATTTTCACTGCTCTTATTATACGCCCCAAAATATCAATGTCTTCGAGCAAAAACATGTTGTTATAAGAACTCAAAATATTCTTATAAATTAAAATCCAAATTACAACAGGCAGATTGATAATAATCCACACAGCGAAAAATCTTTTCGATTTTAGCCTATGCTCTTCAGAACTAATATTCCACAAAACAGGAATCATCAGAATCAGAGAAACCGCAGCCAGCTTTGAAAAAAATGCTAAATAATAAGTCAGTATTCCAAGAGACAGTAAGCGCCCTTTTCCTGCCCGTGAATTAAAATATTTATAAAACAAAAACATCGTCAAAAATGAAAATAATGCAACAAGCAGGTCTTTCTGTCCTGAAATATATGCGACAGTCTCGACATGCGAAGGATGAACCAGGTATAAAATGGTCACAACAAAAACAGAAATCTCTGCTTTATAAAAAACGGGATTGTGATTCTTTAATTGCGAATACACGGTATCAGAATAAACCTCTGAAAGAAAAAGATATAATATATACCCTGTCAGGATATAGAGCCCAAGACTTACTACATGATAGCCATATGGAGAAAGACCAAAAAGATTGTATTCAATAACATAAAAAAAATCCCTCAAAGGAAGATGTTCGCCCCATAAATTGCTTGGTTTAAAAAAAATATGTGACAATTGCCAAGGCTTTAATGCCGGCAATATATCATTTTCAATGAAATAGGTGCGATCATCTAAGACAAAATCTCCGGAAAGAGCTTGCCAGTAAATAAGAATAGGTGCAAATAGGATTAAAAGCACCTTAAAGTTTTTCTTCACAAGATTCATGGCATTCCTATCCCGAAATTATCTATCTCTTTTAATCTCAATCCGGAAGGCCTCCATTCTCATTCGGACAGCCTCCCTCTGCACATCGTATTTGGGCGGCGCAATTTTGTAAAAAATATCATAATAATAGATTGCCTGATTTAACATGCCAACATTTTCCAGATTGAGTCCAAGGTTATAATATGCCTCAACGTTATTGCTATCGAGGGCAATGGCCTTCTTATATTCCTCTATGGCCCTAAAGTGTTTACTTTGCAGCATATAACAGTTTCCAAGATTATTATGCACCCTCGATTTCATCGGAGATTTTTTTGCGGCGTCTTCCCATAGAGAAAGCTTTGTCTCCCATACCCTGTTCCTCTGAAATGTGGCGGCTGACAGAAGAACAATCAATACAGCTACAACACAAATAGCAGTCCTGTTGTATGTTCCTCCTTCTTTCTGCATCGAGGTCCACTTCGATAACACATCCGATATGATTACAAAAACACCGGCAGATGCAAGATATACCCTGTGTTCAAAGATAGGGTCTATGATCGGGATTATTGTTGATGTCGGGGCGAGAATTATAAAAAACCAGAGAATAAAAAATGAACCAAGCCTCCATTTCTTGAAGAGCAAAAGAGCAGAAAACAGAAGCATCAGGAGAAATATAAAAGACAGTACAGTATCTACTTCAAAAAAACTCCTGCTTATCCTGAAATCATAATCGAGATTCTGATTTACAGGCAGAAATAATAATCTTATATATGTAGTAACAACTCTGAACTGAGTCAGAAGATATTCCCATGGGGTAAACGTCTTTACTGAAAATCCCGCGTCAATGCTCTTGCTGAATCCAGAGATGATAAGGATTCCTGTTATTAATGCCAAACCAATAAATATGCCCGGCCCTGCTATCCTCTTTAAAAAGGGCCTGTCCTCCAGAAAATAAAAATCATACACAAGTATGACAACAGGCAATGTGATTGCTATCTCTTTGCTGTATATGGCAAGAATACCGAAGATAATAGAAGCAGCATATAGGGCATAGCGTGTAGCGTGTAGTTCGTCACTCTCTGCTCTCTGCTGCCCTGCAAGTCTTGCCTCAATATAGGCAAGCAGGGAGCAAAGGTAAAAGAGCGACGCCAGAGACTCGTATCTCTGCGATATGTAACTGACCGCCTCTGTCTGTACCGGGTGCAGAAGGAATATTGCTGTGGAAATAAGGGCAACAGATGATGCGCGGGCTGTATAATGGGCAGGAAGTTTAGATGAGCGCATTGTAAGCAGCACAATGCTAAAAATTAATGCGCCATTAAATATATGGATGATGAAGTTAGTTATGTGATACCATCTTACATCAAGCCCCCCAAATTGATAGTTCAGCGCAAATGTAATTGCAGTAAAAGGGCGCGCCCCATTTCCTATACTGCCGGCAAGGTTATGCCATGAAAATTTTGAGGCGCCATTGACATAAGGATTCTCGATTACAGACGTATCATCATCAAATTGAAATTCACCATTGAATGTCCTGCTGTAGGCGAAAAGTGAAAGCAAAAAAATGATTACAAAAATAATTGCTATATGCTTTTTCTGCACTGAATGAGTCATTTCCTATACGACAACCTTAATCCATCTTGAAACTTCTTAAACTTTCTAACCTTCTTCCCCTTCTTCCCCTTTTTCCCCTATTGAAACTATTTACCCTTTTGAAACTATTTACCCTTTTCTTTTATTACCCTTTTTCCCCTATTGAAACTATTTACCCTTTTGAAACTATTTACCCTTTTCTTTTATTACCCTTTTTCCCCTATTGAAACTATTTACCCTTTTGAAACTATTTACCCTTTTCTTTTATTACCCTTTTTCCCCTATTGAAACTATTTACCCTTTTGAAACTTTTTCCCCTTTTGAAACTATTTCCCCTATTTTTCTTTGTCGTATATCGCCAACTTCTGGGCAAGGTCTTTTACCTGCTTAGTAAGCTCTGTAATTTTCACGGAATAGTGCAGATTAATTAACATCAAAAAAACAAATCCGAAAATAAAAAGGGTTGTTGTTGGTGTCATCGCTCCAATAAAGCGTGTCAGCTTTTCCAGAAGGTCATACCAGAGAACAAGCACAATAATGCCGGCTCCTGTCACAAGCCAGAGAAATGAATACTCTTCAGCCAGTCTTCTCCTTCTCACCATTTCAATAATTGCAAGGAAAAGACCGGCGCCTATTACCAGGGCAAACATTTTCTGTTGAGCTGTCATGATTTTTACTCCTTTCTCATTAGTGTAACTAGGATCGAAAGCACCATTTTAAAAATATAATAGAGTGGATTGATGATTCCGCCATGCATTGAAGGCTTTGCGGCATTATGCATGACAACAGGAACCTCCCTGAATCTGAACCCGTGCCTGTGGAGCATAATTATCACATCTGCGTCAGGATAATCCACAGGATATGCCTTGCTCGCATAAAACTCCATCACCTTCTTGTTCAATGCCTGAAATCCGGAGGTAGGATCTGTTATTTTTCTTCCTGTTAAAACAGATGTGATAAAACCAAAAAAATACATCCCCATCCTTCTCACAAATGGCGCCCTGTAAGTTCCTTCGCTCAAAAATCTTGAACCTATCATAATATCAACTTCACCTCTGAGAATGGGCTGAATGAGCGCCTGTATTGATAAAGGGTCATGCTGGCCGTCAGCATCCATCTGGACAGCAAATTCGTACTCCTTTTTTAGTGCATATTTAAACCCGGTCTGAAGCGCTGCGCCATAACCCATATTAAATGGAAGCTCTATAACGCTTGCGCCTGCCCCTTTTGCCTCGGCAACTGTTCCATCAGTAGAACCGTCACTGACAACAATAATATCAGCGTTACTGTACTTTCTGATGCCAGCGATAGTGGGAGCAATCCGCCTAGCTTCGTTATAAGCAGGCATTATTATGGCAAAGTTATTTTTCAGTTCGTTGCTCATAACTTATAGCTCATCGTTTATAGGTTATAATCGTTTTGCCGCCTTCTCAGCCCTGATAGCAAAGTACATCTTAACAAAATCCCTGATAATACTAAAGGCGCGCATCCTCGTAAGAAGCTTTAAAAAATACAACGGCCTTTTGAAGAATCTGTTGACAGCAATGTCGCATAATTTCATAAGCTCTTCGGCGCTAAGTGATTCATTTAAAGGGATAGGCGGTGTATTCACACTTCCAAAATCGTTCCAGGCGGGAAGCGGAATATTATTATCCAGACAATACTGATAAAGCTCAGTTCCCGGCAATGGAATAGCAATTGCAAACGACGCATATTCCTCATCAAGCTCACATGCAAGCCGAATGGTGTCCATTGCAGTCTCACGCGTCTCGCCTAAATTACCGAGCATAAAATTCCCGGCTATAAAGAGCCCTGCCTCCCTGGATAAAGCATAAGCCTTCTTTATCTGAGCAATTGTGATGTGTTTATTCATTCGATCTAATATCTCCTGGCTGCCGCTTTCCACACCGAAGCATATCCATCTCACTGAAGCCCCACGCATCTTTTTGAGCGTGGGAGGATGTATCGTATCCACCCGTGATGAAACCATGATCTCAAGTCTCTTGTTATAACCCTTCTCGATAATATAATCGCATATCTCATTTACAATCTTGCGGTTTGCAGTGAATGTGTCATCCTGAAAATAGAGCACTCTTATCCCCCAGTTGTTTACAAGATAATCAAGCTGGTCTTTTATCTGCCGTATGGTAAAATAACGTATCCCGTGCCCAAACACACTATGCGCAGCGCAGAAATTACATTTTCCGATACATCCCCTGCCCGTAAAGATAATACCCAGAGGTTTTCTATAGCCGTTTACCCATTTATTCCATCCATAAGACCTGTATAACGTATAGTTCAGCAAGTGAAAGGCAGGCAGAGGAAGTACGCTTAGATCCTTTATCGGCGGCAGCCTGGTGCCCGTAATGGTAATTTGGCCGTTATTCCTGTACGCTATGCCTGCTACATTCTTAAGATCGGCATTTCTATCCAGTGCGCCGAGAATGTCAACAATCGTTTCATCTCCCTCGCCGATAACGCTGATATCTATATTCTGCGAGTCCCTCAACGTCTGTTCAGGCAATGCTGATACATGAGGTCCTCCGACAATAACTGTGATATTCGGCAATTTAGCTTTTAATTTTTCATAGAATATCTGTGTTATATCCATTGTTGCTGTCATAACAGTTGAGCCGACATAATCAGGCGACAGATCAACGATCCTTTGTACGGTCTGATCGAGTGTAAACTGCAGAGCGTCGCCGTCGATAATAGAGACCTTATAGCCTGCCTTTTCCGCTGTAGCGGCTACACTTGCAAGGCCAATAGGAGGATTAATAGCAACAAAGTCCTGAAGACTGTGGTAAGCATTCTCCATTGTTGGAATAACAACCAAAACCAATTTTTTCATGATATATCCTCCAGCAATATTCTCCTGCAAATAAATATCCTAAAACATCTGTACAATAAGCGTACCATTGATTGCCACAGTCATGTTGCCCATTAGATTCAGGACATAACTTATTATCTGAGTATCGCATGAACTAATTACTTCCAGAAGCCATTAACACATTATAAGTATCATTCAAAACTTCCTTCATTACTTCAATAGTATATTTTTTAGATACAAATACATGGCATTCTTTTGAGATACGCAGCCATAATTCTTCATCTGTTAAAAGATTAACTACTTTATCGGCAAAGTCGGATGGGCTGTCGGCCAAAAGTATATGCCTGTTGTCTGTTCCGTCTACTCCCTCATTCCCTATGCTAGAAGAAACCACTGGCGTTCCTGCAAACATAGCATCAAGTATTTTTACAAGCAAGCCTCCTCCTATTTTTATTGGGGCAACAAAGACCTTTGCCATTCTATAATACAATTCAATATCTTCAACAAACCCTGTTACAATGACATTTTTGTCCCGTGCCGCTATTTTGGTTATCTCTTCCGTAGGGCCATAGCCAACGATATAAAACCTGACATCCGGAATCTTTACTTTTATAAGGGGGAGAATCTCATTGCAAAAATAAAGGACAGCCTTTACATTTGAGTCGTGATCTTTGAACGACCCTAAAAACAGGACGCTGTTTTCCTCCCTCTGTACTGTCTTCCTTCCGAAATCTATTCCTGCCGGATGAGGCAGTACCCTTACCTTTTCCTTAAAACCAGCATCCATTTTGAAAAGATAGTCCCTGTCATAATCAGACCTTGTAAAAATAACATCGAATTTTCTCAGAATATACATCTCAATTTTCCTGATAAATACAAATAGTATATAATGCAATAACCTCGACAACCCCTTCTCACCCACAAGCCTTCTTTCAGCAGGCTTTGTTATTATATCGTGTGCATCAAGGACCATCGGTATTTTTCTCCTGAAAACTAATATCCCTGTCTCGACCCATTCTATATGCACAAGATCAAAACGGTTGTGTTTAATAATCCTGTTCAGGCTAAAACTGAACCAGAGGTGAGATGCCATTAACCTCATCAGTGTAAAAATATTTCTGTGCGTGGTTTTCTTGTAAGGATATGTATAAATTTTCTTGCAGTACTGTCTTATCTGTTCGACATCCGCCAATTCATTTTCTTCAACCCTGGTGGCCAGGTAAATCTCATGGGACTCAGATAATTCCCTGAGGATTTCGGCCACTGTTCTGCTGCCTGCGTTAGTAGCGTGAATTTTTGGTAAAAACAGAGAGGCTACCAATACTTTCAACTATATTATCCTCTGTATCGCAGAGAAAACTTCTTCTGGTTTTATTAATTCCATGCAGTCAGGTTTCTTTTCACAAGTATGCCGATAACAACAGAGACATGGCATGTCCGCAGTAATTTTTATGCCTTTGCCGTACAGTTCGAGTTCTGCAGCAGAAGTAGGACCAACTAATGCAATCACCTTTTTGCGTAATGCTATAGCAAGATGCAAAGCAAGTGTATCGCCAGTCACTACTACAGAAGATAAATTCAAGAGAGCTGCAAATTCTCTTATGTTATTATTACAGCCAGTATCTATTACAGAAACATCTGTTTCGGCTATGATACGCTTATTCCTGTCAATTTCATTGAAGCCGCCGTAAAGAAAAACCTTACAAGCCGGAAGCCTTTCTCTGAGCAGATGGATAAGCTCAATAAATCCTTGTTCTGTCCATTTCTTTTTTTCCCATCGTCCACCGGCTCCTGTGTTAAGTCCGATAATGATTTCACCATCTCTTATATTGGCTTGCTTTGCAAATTTATTTGAAATATCGATTTCCTCAGGCGTAAGTAAATACTGTATGGAATAATCAGATGGGGTTAGACCGCATATTTCAAGCGCTAAGGACTGATAAGTTTTTTTATTGGTTTTTTTAATATCATCAAAGATGCCCATTAAAAACCATTCTTCAGCTTCTTTGTTCAGAGGATACACAAAACCATCAGGGTCATAACTGAATCCTATCTTCAAATCGCCCCTTGCAGCAGCAGCGAGCATTGAACTTAATGGCGCTGCATCAAGATTGATCACAATATCATATTCATTATTAGGAAGTACAAGCGCCGCATCATTCACTTCATAAACTCTGTCAACATATGGGTTTCCATGGAACAAGGGAACTGATTCGTTCTTTGTAATCCACGTAATCTGCGCTTGAGGGTATTTTTCTTTAAGCCCGGGCAGAATCGATGTGGTCCTCAACACATCGCCCACGGCATCCAGCTTGATTATCAGAATCCTCTCCTGAATAGGTTCAAAATACTTGCACCCCTGACAATGGACACCTTCTTTCTTGTGAGGTTTGCATGGAATTTCACCTCTGAAATGCCTGCAGTTGTAATTAACCTTCATCACTATTCATACACCTACAAATTAATTTTTTTATAGATTACTTTAAAGACAGGATAATTCTTGAAAATTCCAATTAATCCTTTGAAGATGCCGAACATAATTCTATAGACAAAATTTTTAATTTTCAGCGGCTTCTCGCCGGCCAGCAAAAACCCTTCTTTTGCCATGTACTTCAGCCTACCAGCAAAAAAATAACCAATCCATAATTTAAACATATTTTTTTTCATTTTCAAGGTTGTTCTTCCCATAAGGACGTTTTCATACAGATATCCTAATCTTGAATAATAAAATGATTCCATCTGGTCTGCTATCATGATCAGATTTTTCTCAGGAATAGAGGAAATCGATATAGGGTATCTTTCAAAGTCCCTGTAACTGTTAAACTTTTCCCAATCATATTTGACATCATCAGGCAAAAGCTTATGCAGCTTAGAACCCGGCAAAGGGGAACAGACAAACACAGGAGAAAAGCAGGCATTCACCTCGCACATTAGATTAAACGTTTCCCTTATGGTATCCAGAGTATCCAGTCTGTGGTTTATCATATTAAATGCATACGTAACAAGACCGGCCCTTTTGGCATCACTGAAAGTTCTTTTGATATCCAGATTGGTCATTTTTCTTCCAATGTCAATCCGGACATCCTCATTTCCTGCCTCAATACCAAATGCAATTATATAGCAGCCGTTTTCCCTTATCTTTACAAGATCCTCATATTTGACAGTGCCAACCCTGCCAAGACACCTCCACGGGAATTTCAATCCTCTTTTTTTAACTTCATCGAACAACTCATACATCCATGATTTATTGGCCGTAAACAATTTCGTCATGAAACATGACCTCATCATAACCAAACTTATCAAACATATACTCGATCTCATCAACTACATTAACCGGGCTTCTCCTTCTATAAGAAGATCCGTAGACAGCCTTGTTGCAATATGCGCAGTGAAATGGGCAGCCCCTCGCTGCGAGCATGTTCAGGACTTTTTTCCCTTTTGAGATATTTTCCGAAGGATAGGTATATCCCTGAATAAATTCGTTGGCAGGGAAAGGAATTTCATTAAGGTTTTGGCTGTAAGGACGTGGAGGAGTTGATATAATATTTCCCCTATCTCTATAATACAACCCGTTGACATTTCTAAAATCGCTTCTGTCTTCAATAGCCTTCAATAGTTCAACTATTGTTATCTCGCCCTCGCCATAAACCAGAAAGTCAGCCTCTGGACAGTCAAACATGGTCCTTTCCGGCAAGGCCGTAGAATGATGTCCGCCCAAAATGATCTTTATGTCAGGAAATGCCTGCTTCAGCTCTTTTATATATTTAAGAGTATTGGTAAGCCCAAAGGTATAAAGGCTAAAACCAATTGCCTCGGTATTAAATTTTTGCACCGAGTCAAAAGAAGGATAGCCCAGATTATTTTCTCTTGCTCCCTGGTCATGCACGGCAACCTCATGCCCGGACCTTTTCAATGCTGATGCAAGATAAAGGATACCGAGGGGCGGATTATGATTAAAATCCTTACCGTTGGATTGATTGACAAGCATAATTCTCATATGCTGGCCCCATTTTTGAAAATCTCAGACAATGGCCTTGACATCTTCCTGAGCTTGAATCCCAAATCCAGTTCCTTAAATGTACAAGTCAAAAGCCGGCAACTTTTTTGACACTTCCTGATCATCTGCCGCTGATAACGCGCTTTTTTAGAGTTCCATATTTTATCAGGTAGGTCATTCCTTAAGTTGCCTAATGGTTCCATAATAGAACAAATTCTTACATTGCCGAAAGGATCTACAAGAAAATTTTTACTGCTTATCTTGCAAGGTAAATTTAATATCTCAGGGTCCCCTGGATTCTTGAGGTATTTACTCATATAACTCAAATGCCGGGTTGAGTTGTTTATAGGATAACCTTCTGTTTTCATGGCTATCAGCCTCTCAAAAACTTCGCCGACACCATTACTATTCTTTCCGAGTTCCTTATAATACTTTCCGTCCGGTAATTGCCTGCCTTCTCCTTTCTCGTCAAAAATGGGCAAGGATGAAGTCTCCATTAATGGCTGAAATGTAATGCCGTCAAGCCCTTTTTCCCTGACAAACCTGGCAAGAGGGACAAGCTCATTAATATTTTCATTCATTATGGTCGTACCTATACTGAGCCACATGTTGCCCCTGTTTCTGAGAAGCTCTATCGCCCTCATCACATCATCAAAATTGCCTTCATTACCCCTCGTTTTATTATGGATTCCGGGCGTTAAACTATTCAGGGAAAGAGCGAGCGCATCAAGTCCGGAAGAAACAATTTTTTCTGCAAGTTCCTTGTTTATCAAAGTAGCATTGGAAGAAACAGAGGTAGTTATATCTTTTGCAGATGTAAATTTTATGATATCTATCATGTCTCCCCTTAAAAAAGGTTCGCCCCCGGTAATAGAGAGACTGAATGTACCGATCCAGCTTTTTATTTTTTCAATGACCTCTGTCCATTCCTTAAAATTAAGTTCCTTGTCATTAGGCGTAGACATCCACCTGAAACAAGTCTGGCATTTAAGGTTGCATGAATATGTCCTTTCGATGACAACATCAAGCGGTTTAAGGACAGAATAATCAGGATTAAAAGCTTCAAATATCTCATCCGAAAAATACTTAGCAATATATCTGAAGCCCAGCTTTGATCTTTTAATAACCCTTTTGTTAATTATTTTTTTAATCAAAATTTAATGTTCCTTCGTATCGGCACAAGGTTTTTGGGCAACGACAAGAATGCCGGCTGATAGAATATTTATTGAAAGCGAATTCATAAGATAGGCCGCAACTTTTCCTAATATATTTAATGAATATAGCTCTTTACTCTGGAGAAATGGGAATTCAGACCATAAGCCAAGCGATCTGTTTTTATTAATAAAGTCATTAATATCTGTTTCGATCACATGGAATCCAGCTTCTATAATCATGCTGTAAGCCTCTTTTTTGGAATATCGGTATTCTGAAAAGTACTTATTGCCTTTAAGCGCCCAATGGACCAGCAGATACAATTCACGCAAAGGATGGGCTACCATGCGGCGGAAAAAATTATTGAAAGGCAGCGTGAATATCGCTATGCCGCCAGGCATTAAAACACGTTTTGCTTCACTGAGCGGCTTCTCAGCCCCTTCTTCAAAATGTTCCAGCACCCCTAAAGATATGTAAGCGCCCAAAGAATTGTCTTTATAAGGGAGATTGCAGATATCACCTTGCCGGGCAGGCAGGTCAGGTCTCATCTCATTCAGCTTTGAAATCACATTCCAATCATAATCAATTCCCTCTACATTATATCCTTTGTTTCTTAAATAGATTAACCATATTCCAAGGCCACAACCTGCCTCCAGGATTGGTTTATCTTTAGGCAGATATTTCAAAAAATAATTGAGCGTATTCCATTGTGGACAGTTTTTAATTTCATTATCTAAAGAAAAGCTGTTCCACATATTTGCTTGCTGTTGAGATAGATTTCTAAATGAATATATCTTCTTCATTTTAGTCCATACGACCTTTTGTCTTCCTGTAAAAAAATATAACTCCGATCAAGCCAGCCCTTTGCAAAGCCAGGCTAAGAGTGGTCATTATTATGCCATATAATTGATATGTAACGGCCTTCATTAAATTCCATCCGTTGGCCCGATGGATCCTGTAATGCTCAAAATGGGCCAGGTAGATATTCCTTGCGCTGAGCCCTCCCCAGCGCATTACAGACAAAACCTCATCCATAAAGTATGGTTCAAAACTGGAAGTGGCTCTCAAAAAGTACTCATAGTCCATAGCCACCTTATAATCAAGAGAAAAAGGCCCCATTGCTTCATATACTTTTCTCGCAGCAAATATGGCCGGATGCGGAACAATTATCTCTTTACTCATTTTTTTGAAGGAAAACGGCTCTCCATATATCACCAATGTTTGGCCGGTCTTTTGGTCTATACACCTCACACGCCCATAAACAATTTCCTTGCGGGGCGGGGCGTTAAACAAATCAACAATACGCTGGACCACATCACTATGAGCATAATAATCGTCCGAGTTAAGTATAGCAATGATATCACCCGTAGCCAGTTTTAATCCCTTATTAAAGGCGTCCGATATGCCCTTGTCAGGCTCGGATATGACCACTGCGCCGGGGTCCAACTCCCAGATGATGCTGAGGGTATCATCGCTGGAGCCGCCGTCTACAATTATATGTTCGATATTAGGATATGACTGCGCCAGAATGCTTTTGATGTTATCCGAGATAAATCTCTCGCTGTTCAGTGTAGGTGTAATAATGGAAACAAGGGGGTTATCGTTCATCTGCTGTTTTATAATATTTCCTCTTGCTTTGTAGAATTATTGAGTATGTCTTTCTAATGCTTAAGTTTCCTATAATCCTCAATCCAGACAACCTCCGGAATCTTGCCTTTAACCGCATTATAGAGCCTGGCATCTGCGGTCACCATTTTCATATTAAGCGATTCCGCAAGTAAAATATAAGCGGCATCATAAGCAGAACGCCCATATTTCAGGGAGATATCAAAAAGTCTCTGTATGTCCTCTATGGTTATCAGATTAATCTCTATTTCCTTTATTTCCGCAATGATTTCATTTATTTGTTCATTCCCAAGCCGCTTGCGGTTCCCTGCGACAACAAGCGCATTGACAAGCTCATACATTATGAGATGCGGGGCATGGAGTTCGACAAGACCTTCAGCGTACTCCTTGATAATAAGCTGAGCATATTCATGCCCGGCTTCATCGGCAAAATATCCCTTAAGGATAACTCCGGCGTCAATTACAATATTCACAAAGCTCTCTCTTTAAGCTGCTTCCTTGACTCCTCCAGCAGGCCCGAAACCTTCACCTTTTTCCCTTTCATTTCCTTTGAAATCTCCACCATCCGCATATAGCTCCGTATTCTTTTAATACTCTGATATTCTTCATAGGGCATAATTACACAAACAGGCTGACCGCGCCTTGTTACAATTACATCTTCCTTCTTGCTTTCAGCCTCTTTCAAAATGCCTGAAAAGTCTCTTTTCCCCTCTGCCACCGATATAGTCTTATGCATTGACCTCTCCCTTATCTGCCTTATATCTATCTAAATAGACTATACCATATAGTCATTGATATAGTCCATAACATGTGGTTTATTTTAATTTCTGCGGATTATTTCAGGACACTTCATATAGGCAAGTTGCTGCGAGAAATCATTCGGTGTGATATGAAATCCCAGCCTCTGCCAGAACCTAAACGATTTCCTGAGAACCAATCGCACTACGGCATGATAAATTTCACTTGGCGTTAACATAAAACCTTCAACTTTCCTTGACAATCATCAAATCTCACAATATCATTCTTGGAGAGACATTTGTGGTTTAGTTATATTTTCAGATACAGTGATAAAACGCCCGCTGTTGAGAGTAGGCGTGATGATGCTGACCTTAGGTGTTACTATATCATGCATGTTTGACGTTGCGCTTGATTTGTGCGCAATTCAATCTAAATCTCTTTGATGTATTTTAGTAATTATGTTTCGGCTACAATTTCACCAGGGTAGTTTTATTTTAGAAAGAATATTCCATCAAGCTGCAACAGTCGACCAGTTTTTCCATCAGTAAATCCTGGGATTAACGCATATAACTCATATCCGAGCTGTTCCAGTTTACCCAGCATGTCTTTAAAAACAGGTTCTCCTTCATAAAGCGGAATCAGCGACATTTCCAGCTGAATCCCCTTAATCATAGGCAGTGTCTTGGAAGCTCCTTCGAGAACCTGCAATTCAAAACCTTGAACGTCCATCTTTAAATAAACAGAGCGTGAACTATAATCAATATATTTGTATGCCAGCGAATCGAGCTTGTACAGACTGACCATCTCTGAATCTACATATCCTGAATCAGGTGCCGCTTTCAAGTGGGGCGCAAGCATAGGCAAAACTGAACTACTAACAGAATTTTTTGAGATGTTGATCGTTATCTCTCCGTCTCTGTCTCCGATCGCAGCACGCGGAGCTACTTCCCATAGCGGGTCTTTTCCGCTAGCAGCGGTCAACTGCGCGTATGCACTTGACAGAGGTTCAAACGAAACAATTTTCCCGGTATAACCTATTTCACGAAGGGATTTGGCATACTGCCCGATATTGGCTCCCACATCCAAAACGAGATTAATGTGGTGATAAGAAAATATGCGCTGCATTCTTGCCACGTTGGAGTTCTCCGGTGTGTACCGCAGCAAATCAAGTCCTAATTTTCGTACAAATTTTATAATTGCTCTTTTCAACATATGAAATCCGACTCCAACGGTAAAATCATCGAGAGATTGTGAATTCTACAATAGCGTTTTCGTTTTATCCCAAACGTCTTCAACTGATATATTGGCAATACAGGGAGCAACTTTGCATTTGCCCGTACTATGAATGCACTGCCAATTACATTTAAAACATTCCATTTTCTTCGTCACTGCCACCGGGAGAGGTCTATTCGTTTGGCCCTCTACTCGGTAAGGTACAAATCTTTGATAATGCCATCCTCCAACAATGCAAATAGAGGGTGTTGATACAGCAGCGGCAATATGGATTGCACTCGTGTCATTGCCGATCAGAATTTTTGCTCCTGCAGTGATGGCAGATAATTCAGCCAACGTAGTTCGTCCGACCCAGTTTTGCAGTGATATATCATGGTATTTTTCTATCGCCGCACCGAGCCGTTTGTCTTCAGGCCCGCCGCAAATGATGCCAGTCCAACCCGTAGCTCGATAGATCAGTTTTGCCAACTCACCGAAATATGACACTGGCCATTGTTTTGATTCTACACCTGCTCCGGGGAAGAGAATATAGTAATCTTTGATATTGAAACCAGCTGGCGTTGCTGCGGATATGGACAATTGCGGTACGCTCGCTCGAAAGTGCGTTAGTCCAAGTCCACGCATGAATTCCGCGTTGCGTATGAGTTCCATGAGCAGCTCATTGGTCGCTGGTATAAGCCGCGTGTACCACTTGTCGCTGATCCTTTTTTGCCAAAGACTCATGTTGGCACAATCACCCTGCGAGCCTAACCTTTCGTCCGAACCGCTTATCCGTACGATCGCGTCGCCATGCAAAATGTTTCTTGAATAAGTTGGTTGAATAACTAAATCAAACCCAGCTTCTCGAACTTTCATCATGCATGCACGGCGATAGGACAGATTTCGCGTAAATTTATGGATATCAATTGACCATACCGCATCGAAATAAGGCAATTGCTCGGCAAGAGACGCCCACAATTTATTTGACAGAAGGGTTATTTCGAATTTATCGTGCGGATAGAGCGATTTTAATTCTTTTGCCGCATCAAGCCAAAGAATGAAATCGCCGATCCCATCAAGTCTTATAATTAATACCTGTTTTTTTAATTTTCCGCTTCGTTGTCTCGGAACTAAAATACAAAAAAAGTCAAAAAGTATAATAAAGTAACAGCGGGCTTCACTCAAGCATCGTAGAAGTGCCTTCAAGATTGTGTCCATATTATTTTGCGAGCACTTTCAACTCATAGGTGAAAATCTGTGGGCTTGGACGATGAAAAGAGCTGTTAGTAACAGCATTCCAGAAGCGGACATTTGCCTTATACAAAAACAATAAGCTTTGTTTGATCTGTCTGATAACGGGACGTGATCCTTCCAGTCCATCGGGATCAATAAAATCAATGCTTTCAAATGCCGCTGATTTCAGAACAAAATAGAGGCTTCCCGCTGTAAATAGTGTTTGATGCGTAAAATCTTCATATGCCCAATAGCACCCTGTGTTCGATTGGGCGTTCGGGACCATGACGAGCAAGGATGCCTCTGGATTCATAAGGTGCGTTTTTATCAGCCGCAATGTCTCAATAACATCCTCTTTTTTCAGATGCTCCAGCACGTGGCTCATGATAATGAAATCAAATTTATCATTACTATCTTTGCGCGTGAAACAGAAGTTTATTATATTATCAATCTTTACAACATTTAAATTGTCTTTGAGACAACTGGAAACCGCTTCGTCTGAAATATCGATACCGGTGACATTGACATAATTCATTTTCAGGAGAGCCGACAATATCTGGCCAAATCCGCATCCGATATCCAGGATCTTTGCACTTCTTACTATTGGCAGGACTGCTTTGACATGACTCGGAATGCGGAAGTCACGATATAGGTCTGCCGTGACGTTTCTGTTTTTAAAATATTGAGCGTAAACATCGTCACTATCTTTCATTATGTTCTCCCGAGTTTTGATTTAAATGCGATAAAATCACTTTGCAAAAGGCTCTTTTTTATCATTAACGGAGAAATAATATTCGTTATATAGTTCTTTGTTAAAAAAGTGAACAGGTGCTTATTAATTTTGCGTTTCGAGAGCAGATGCACCGATCCAGCAGAATAAACATTCATATTGTAAATCTGCGCTATGACTTTCAAGGTTTTTAGATTATAAAAAGATATATGCTGTCCGTGTTCAAGCCCATAATACCACCACTCGCTTGGTCCTGGATTATTAATCGGCAGCAACTCGGTTGTAAATAAAATGTCTTGAGAAAAAGAAAACATATTTTCTATTTCTTCGAGCGGATTAACTAAATGCTCAAATACTTCAAACGCAGTGAGCAGTTCGTATCGAGTTTTACATGAAGTATCTGCCTCAAATCCCGGCGACAAAATATTTTCGCAAAATTTATCATAATAATAGAAATCCAAGCCAGAATCTCTCATCAAACGAACAAGCAAGCCATATCCGGAGCCATAATCAATAAACCTTGCGTTCTTATCAAATAAAGTGAATATAAGACATTTCGTAATTTTTGCAAGACTCAAGTTTCTGGTAACTAAGCCAACATCGCTGCGATTAATCGCATGAGAATAAGATTCTTTTAACCAGCATGGTTCCTCTGTTTGAATAAAACCGCAGTGATCGCACTTAAAATAAGATATTACCTGTTTTTGCAGTATCTTTTCTCGCGCAAAAAACGCCGTTTCTGCTGTGCAGATTTTACATTTCATTTTAAAAACCTTCTCATTTTATTCATTACCCTGAACAACAAAGACGGAAGCAGAAACATTCTTTTTGTCGTATAACTGTCTGCAACAGAATCGCGTATCATGTAAGGTGGATGCGATAAAGGAAAAATCATCGGTTTCGTTTCCATGTTTGCAAAAGGAGAAATTATCGTTGACGTATGTGTCGCTTCATGATAGAAGCCGATGTTTGAAATTAAATTATTATTCGGCAAAACAGTCAGGCCGTTTTGCACCCAACAGGCGAAAGTCCATTGGTAATCCCAAGTATTGATCTTGTTATCATAAACCTTATTGAATATCCCGGACCAGTATTCAGCGCTTCTGGCATTACCCATTACATCATATAACCAGCCATGGTCCCGAATCTCCGGCCATAGCTTCATATTGACGTCATAATATTTCCAGGCCCTCCGCCACGATGCCCATCCCCAAATATGGGTAAAATGTGAAAAATAATAGCTATATGGTGTCCTTTTGTTCCCAAACTGAAAATTATCCCCCGATATCATCATGACTCTTTCATCATCACGGTACTTTTCGAGCAATTCTTCACAAAAGCGAAAGAACGTGGGATGAGGCAGACAGTCGTCTTCAAGGATTATGGCCTCTTCAACGTTTCTGAAAACCCAATCGAGTCCGCTCGAAACCCTCCCTTTGCATCCCAAGTTGACGTCGGAATAGTTGGTCAGGACCTCGCAAGGCCAATCTACGCGTTGGAGAATTGCTCGTGTTGCCTGACACTTTTCAGTGTCGCCTGGACGGTCTACTCTTGGACCATCAGCGACAACCAGCAGCCTGGGAGGTCGCGCCGCTCTGATCGCCTCAAAAACACGCGCGGTTGCATCCGGTCGGTTGAAAACAAGAAAAGCAACTGGAGTTTCTAACTGCCTATTAGTCATTTTCATCGGCATTACCGTATTCATAGCAGAGGACCTATTTTGTGGCTTCAACATAAATTGATTCATACTTTCTATCCTGTTGATCCAGATTATCATCAAAGTCCCGCTTGTGGACGTTCTTGAAGCCCTCATCTTTTAAAAGCGTCAGAATGCTGTCTTCATCGAACATATAACGATGATGTCCGCCCATATAAAACATATAATTCACATAGTCAATATTGTGTTTATATGAGAGACCGAAATCATAAAGACAATATTTTTTATATTCAAACTCTTCCGGTTTAAAATATGCGGTTAAATATATCTTAGCGTTCGGCACGACAATGCTCATGATACCTGTTGGCTTTAAAGCGCGATGGCAGTCTTTCAGCAAAATCAGCAAATCCTTATAATCAAAATGCTCCAAAACATGTTCCGCATAAATAATATCGATTGAATCATCCGGGAAAGGAAGGCCGATTCTTAAATCAAAGGGAAAATCTGATTTAAGGTTGATATCGGATGTTATAAAGCCGTTCTTTCTTGCCGTATTGCCGACCCCGATCTCCAGTTTGTTTACGTTGTATTGCCTAAAGAACACCCGTGACTTAACGATTCCGACAAGCGAGCAAAAAAGAGCGTATATTTCAAATTTGATAACGGAGCAACTGCTTTTTAATCTATCGGCTAATTTTTTTATCATTGCGCGCTCATTGTCGAGAATTTTCATCCTGCAAATCGGCTTATCTCCGTCACCCGCCGGCGGTTTTAAAATCGTATACGTCCGGTGCGTCCCGCTGAAAAATATCTTGTCAAAGTTGATAGCAACAGCCGCGGTCTCGCAATCATACGCAGTATCTTTCCGAAAGGACCATCCGTCTGTGCGGCGTCCTTTAGATCCGATGTCTTCAACGTTCCATACCAGAAATGCTGTTTGCGGTCAAAAGGGACTCTTCGTGTGCTCTCGCTCACCATTTTGGCCCACTTCGTCATTGTACGGAATGAATTATCTATGGTGTAATACGGCACCGTATCATATCTGGCCCAATCCTCATCGTTGATACGGCCTTCTCTTTTCAAGGTATCATATAACAGGGTCCCGGGCAATACATAGAGCACGGATGTACCCGGTAAGTCCGTCATGGGTATCGTCCTCAAAAAATTTACGGTCTCTTGAATCGTTTCCGCTGTTTCCCCGGGATTGCCGACCATGGCAAAGGCGCCTGTGGACATGACATCGCTGAATTTGCTTGATAATTCGAATGTGCTTCGTATTTGTGAGAGCGTTATCTTTTTATTGATCCTTTTCAGCATTTCTTCTGAACCCGACTCGATCCCCCAACATATATGTATACATCCGGCTTCAACCATAGCAGCTATCATTTCTTCGGAGACAGGCACTACCCTGCACGAACAGGCCCACTTGATCTTAATCCCCCTGTCCATAATTTCCCTGCAGATAGCCTTTACTCTCGATACGCCTAAATTGAATGTATCGTCGTGAAAAAATATTTTCTTCACGTTGAACTGTGCTATAAGCATTTCCATCTCATCGACTACCCTTGTCACCGAATTCATGCGCACCTTCTGCCCCCAGAAACTGCTCGTCGAACAGAACGTACATCTGACTGGACATCCCCGGGACGTAATAATAAACCCCATTTTCGAAGATTCGATAAAGCGCCGGGCATAGGAATAATCCGGCATAGGCAGATCATTGAGATTGGCTACAACATCCTGGGAAAGGTTCTTGATAACCTTATTGTTCTTTTTGAATGCAATTCCCCTTACCGTATCCAGGTTGGTTGTATTCTCAAAGGCGTCACAAAGTTCAACCAGCGTACGCTCTCCCTCTCCGATAACGACGACATCCGCCCCATATTGAATGAGAATCTGATCGTAACAATAGGTGGCATGCACTCCCCCCACGACTATTTTAACGTCTTTATCCAGGTCTTTAAGGAGCCCGATCATTTCCCCGACAAATCCTCTATTGAACGTGCTGCATGTCAAACCGACGACGGATGGTTTAAAAGCGTTAAAATGCGCCGGTACTTCTTTTCTCGCCTGGTTCATGAAATTAAAATGAAGCGCTTCGACATCATGGTGTTTTTTTAGTGATCCAGCCAGGTAGCCGATCCCGAGCGGGAACAACACTCCGTCGCTTTCCGTGAGACCGGGCAATGACAAAAGCATGACTTTCATGGATCAGCTCCTTGATGAAAAATAGCTGCGAAACAGTGAATTAAATCTGTTTGCGATATGTATATTTTTCAAAGCAGCAAGCAGTGCTTTAAAAAGAATCATAGCCGGATATTTAGGTAAATGCACCTGGTTTCTATTCAGTGTGTGTCCTGCTTTTAGTGTGCTTAACACGGCATTTAACTCTTGTTGTAAATTTTGAACTATTCCGATGATTTTGATAGTATTTATCGAATTTCGAATGCCGGATAGTGCTGCTATATGTTTACTGCGGAAAGATGCTGCCGCGATATTTTCGATCAGTTGATATTTTCGATGATGCTCGGATTCGAGATCAACAATAAGTTTGTCACAAAGACGTTGAACCGCGCAAATTTCCTTGATCAAATACTTGCTGTCTAAATAAATATGTTTCATCTTGCCGCGGTCTGCAAGCATAAATTCATTCAGCAAACAATGATATTTCGTGATGTTGCTGAATTGCAAATCAAAGCGTTCGGCAAGGATGTCTCCGGCAGATTTGCTTGCATGATAGTCGGCGCAATCATTCGGATATATGGCACGCCGAATCTTGTTTGCGTCTTCGATGCGCTCGTCCAGGGTGTTCCTGAAAAATTGATGCCAGAACCAGAGATTGAACATTCCATTCGTTTTCCCCTTGCCGCCGATAGTCGCCACTTTTATCGGAACAGCAATCCTCCGTTGAGCCATCTGGGCTACCTGATCCAGCCAACCGTCATCAAACCAGAACGGAAAATAGTTCGTTAAAAATCTACCAAGGGTATCTATCCATCTACCACCAAGTATTATAAAAGTTACATTGCCAAGGCTTGTTATATCCTGAGGAAATACGAGAAGCATGCCATCAGGGTATTCAGAAAATATATCATTAAGAATTGTGTCCCAGCTATTGGTTGCCAAAATATAGTCGTCGGCCATTGGCATATAAATATCGGCATGAGGGGCATTTTGCTGCAAATAATTTATCATGGAACCAATTGATCCGAGATGGGGTGCTATGATTGGATTAATGCAATAGCTGAATTTCTTCAATTTGTCGGATGAAATATAAGCTATTGATTCACTATCATCATCATCAATATACAGACTAAGCGTGATACGGTTTTTATAGGCAGTTCTCTCTTCAATGGAAACGAGAACCTTGTCCAGTGATTCCGTCCTGCGATAGGTTGGCAGGAGAAGACTGATCGTTTTGTCTCTATCGCTCATGGTGTACCGAAATTAAAGACGGATTTGATGCGATATACCTGTAATCTTCGGGAATGCCGATATCGATGAAAAAACCTTCCTGGACGATTCCCGACAGCCCCTTCCAAATCAGCTTTGGAAAAACGTCTCGTTCCAGCGAGACCGGCCCATCCGGTAAATATGCCGCGATTTTTTTATTCAGAACATAAATGCCAGCGTTGATAAAACCTGCTCCCTCCCCCCTTTTTTCCGAGAATGAAACTATCTCATTCTTATCATTGAAGGAAACCATGCCGTAGCGGTCCATATTCTTCAAATGAACAAGAGCAATTGTGGCAAAACGATCATTTGTACCGTGAGAACTTATCAATTCTTTGAAATCAGCTGAAAAAAAAGAGTCGCCGTTCAACACCACGGTATTATCGTTATGTATATACTTCAATGCCTCTCTGACAGCTCCGCCGGTGCCCATCGGGGTATATTCCTCTGAATATTCGATCGTCACGCCCCACTTCTTCCCATCGCCAAAGTACGACTTGATAACTTCACCTTTGTACCCGATGGAGATAACGATGTCTTTAATGTCCCAATATTTTAGCTGCAAAACGAGATATTCCAAAAAGGGCTTGCTTCCGACAGGCGCCATGGGCTTCGGGATATCGCTGATGACGCTTTGGAGTCTCGTGCCTTTTCCTCCGGCAAGGATTATTGCTTTCATATCAGTCAGCGTTATAGAGACCCCTCAGAATAATAAATCACCTGGCTCCCGATCGTATCAAACCTGAAAGGCACGTGAAGCAATTTATGCAAAGCTTGCTTCACGGCGTCCTTGAGTCCGGGTTTCACATAAAACAGGATAAAACCACCGCCGCCCGCACCGAGTATCTTTCCTCCTAAGGCGCCCGCTTTCCTGGCCGTTTCATAGATGTCATCTATATGCCCGTTCGATACCTTGTCCGAAAGCACCCGTTTCATCGTCCACGTTTCATGAAGCAACTTTCCAAACTCGTCAATATTATCAGCATCAGCATTCAAGATGTCTATCGCCTGGTCTACCATGGCATGCATTGCTTTCAGTTCTTTATAACGTTTATCCAGCTGATTCATTTTGTCCTGTTCTATCTCTGTCGCAAATCGTGCAAAACCGGTAAAAAACAGCATGAGGTGGTTCTGAAGCAATTGGACTTTATCCGCTCCTATCGTTACAGGATTCACTTCAATGTTCTGGTTTGAGGAAAACACTATCTTATTCAATCCGCCGAAAGCAACCGCTATCTGGTCCTGTGAGCCGACAGCCTCCCTGATCATCTCCTGCTCTATCCGGATAGCCTCAAGCGCCAGACGCTTCTTGGTAACCATCTTCCCCTGGAGCGTATAAAGGGCATGGAGAAGTCCTACAGTAAATGCAGAACTCGAACCGAGCCCTGAATGCGAAGGGAGGTCTCCATCATGCTGCATCACCAGCCCATCGCTCACCTTCATAAAACGGTATACTTCGCGGACTGCAGGATGCTGGATTTCGTCGATTTCGTTGAACGCCTCCTGCTTCGAGAAAAAAACGACTTTGTGCTTATAGTTAAAGAAGGGAGGAAGCTTGCGGCAATAGACGTAGCAATACTTGTCAATAGTAGTGGAAAGAACAGCTCCACCGTTTTCCCTGTACCATGCAGGGAAGTCAGTGCCGCCGCCAAAGAATGAAATTCTAAACGGAGTACGGGTAATAATCATAACGATCCTTTTTTCCTTTTTTTCATTATGCTTGTAACAATCGTTTCTTCGTCCAAGCCATTCAGCTTATGAAGATGCTCTCTGTTTCCGACATCAAATACATACCTGTCAGCAAACCCGAACCTTGTCAGTTCTTTATCAGAGTTATTATCTCTCAATATGTCAGCGATAATGGTATCCAGGCTTCCTTTATTTAAGAACGATTCCTCCATGGTCACAATATGCGAATATTTTTTTAGTGACTCATTCAGCAACACTTCATTGACTGGTTTCAGCATGAACACATCCAGCACCCCTGTGTTTACGCCATGAGCTGCAAGCGCCTCTGCTACCCGCAGCGCCTTATGAGTCATGTATCCTGTTGAGACAATACCAACCTCAGAACCTTCCTTCAGCTCAACAAATCCAACATCCATAGATATTCGGCTGTTGTCATTATATATCCGTGGCTGGGCTTTCCCGTCAAGTCTTATGTATTTGGGTTTTTTTACTGAAAGAGAATAATCAATAAAACTTTCAGCAGTAACATAATCTGCTGGAGAGAATACAACGAAATTAGGCAGAACCCTCATGATACAGGCATCTTCAAGACAGTGGTGCGTCGGTCCTGTAACATCATAACTTAATCCGGCGCCTACACCTATAAGATTCACATTAACCGGCCTGACCTGCGACATAATTGATAAGTTAGTTCTTATCTGTTCGTAGGCCCTCATGGTTAAAAAAGGTGCAATTGCGTATGCATATACGTCAAAGCCCTCTAACGCCAAGCCTGCCGAGACATTGATTAAATTCTGTTCTGCGATACCCACATTGATAAATCTGTCGCTAAATTTTTCACGCAATTTATCAAGCGCAGGAGCGCCGAAATCAGCAGAGACAAAAAAGATATTATCATTGCCGAGCATTTTATTGTATATCTGTTCTATGAGAGCATCTCTGATGACTTTACTATCCATCGGCACTATTTCTCCCCCAGCAGCTGATCTATCTCTTCAGCCCGCAGTGCTTTAATATGACATAAAGAATCCGTCTCGAGCCTAGGAACACCTTTCCCCTTGACCGTGTCAGCAATCAGAACTTTCGGCCCGTTGCTTTCATCCTGCTTCAAAGCTAAAAGTGCTGGATACAGCTGTTCAAGGTTATGACCGTCAACTACTGTTGTTTTCCAGTTAAACACACTGAACTTTGCATCTATTGGTTCGAGGTTCAGGATGTTCTTGCAGTAGTCGAGCATGCAGATTTTGTTGTTGTCAATGATGAGTACCAGATTGTTCAGGTTGTGGTGAGCAGCGAACATGATCGCTTCCCATACTGAGCCTTCATATAATTCTCCGTCTCCCGACAGGACAAATACCTTCTCTTTGCGGCCTTTCTGCTTCAGCGCCAGAGCCATGCCGCACGCCACACCGAGGCCGTGTCCAAGGGAGCCGTTCACTGTCTCATATCCGGGGATAGAGCAATCAGGAATATCACCCAATATGGAACCCGGCTTTCCAACCATTTCCAAATATTTCTTGTCGAAATATCCCAGATCTGCCAGAATGGGATAAAACGAGACAGAGCCGTGCGCCTTGCTTATGATAAACCTGTCTCTTTCCCCTGCATAAATATTCTTGGGATCATAATTCAGGATCCTTCCGTAATAAAGGGCTGTAAGTATTTCTATGCAGGACAGGGATGAAGCCAGACGTATTCCGGGGGCTATCTTATGTATCTTCAGGGTCTCGCGTTTTACCCAATCAGCCTTTTTTTTCAGATATTCGATCATCTCAATGCTATTCATATTTCTGTTTTTTTATATATTCACTGAGCAGGGTTTCTCTTGTACCACTCGACTGTTTTTCTGATGCCTTCCCTTAAGTCAGTAGAGGCTTTAAATCCGAGCACTTTTTCTGCTTTCTTAGTGCTGATAAGCCGCACCGGTATCATGGACGGCTTGGAAGGATCGTATTCCACAATTGCGTCTGAGTAACCTTCTTCTTCAAGACATATCCGAAGTATCTCCTTAATGCTGTAACCTTTTCCAAGGCCGATATTTATTGGGTCAAACGTCTCAATTTTCTCTGCGGCAAGCATCATTGCATCAATAAAATCATCAATATAGATCAAATCCCTTATATCATCCCCGGTTCCCCATACCTTGATCGGATTCTGCCTTTCTACCACCTTCCTGATTGTGGCAGCCATCATATGTGAGGTGGCAAAATCAAAATCATCATACGGGCCGTAAATATTGGACGGCCTTAAAACAACAGTGGCCATGCGCTCTCTGAGTTTTTCGGAATAGAGCCTGCAAAGCAGTTCAGTATAACGCTTCATCCAGCCAACGCCGAAATAAGTATCGTAAGGGTCACCAATAAACATCTCATCTTCCTCTACAGACCTGTGACCTGTCGGAGGATAGGCCGCGTTACTGCTCAGCCAGATGAATTTTTTCACCTTTGCAAAATATGCTGCCTCAAGCATCTGCGCATTCATTATGATATTCGGAGTGACATGAACAAGGGGGGTGGATGCCATAACAGCAGCTCCAGAGGTATTTGCAGCACAATGAAAAACATAATCCATATCCCTGACTGCTCTTTTACAATCGTCCATAACAAGCAGATCAGCCTTGATATAATCAATCCTTTTATCAATGATCTTTGCCTCTTTTTTGTGGAGGGTAGCACGCACATTTGCACCAGTTGATAACAGACGATTGATCATATTTACGCCTACAAAACCTGTGCCTCCTGCAACTAATACATTTTTCCCTTTAAACAAAATGACCCTCCTCGTCTCTCTGTGATAATATCGGGTTCTTAATCGGCCACCATATATTCAGTTTCGGGTCATTCCATTTATATGTAAACTGCCCTTTGGGGTTGTAGTAGGTGTTCTGCTTGTAATGAAAGATGGCCCTTTCACTCAGGATCAGATGCCCGTTACCGTGCTTCGGGGGAACAAGCACCTGATGTCTGTTCCTGTCAGAAAGCACAAAGGACTGCCATTTTCCAAAATCTTTGGACTCAGTGTCACAATTGACCACAACAAGATAGAATTTACCGTAAAGACAGGATATCAGTTTCCAGGTCTCACCGTCGCCGTGGATTCCTCTGAGAACATTCTGTGTAGACACTGAAATATCGTCCTGCACAAACTTCACAGAGATTCCATTCTTCTGATATAACTCCTCGTTATAGGTCTCTACATATTCTCCCCTGTGGTCATCAAACGTCTCCAACTTAATCAGTAAAACACCTTCAAGCTTTGTTCTGTGTGTTTCCATATTTCAGTTTTCTCCTCGGCAATTTAAATATCTTATTATTGATGCTATATTCATAAAACCATTTTCTTGCTTTTTTAAAAAAACCATTTGGTGGGAGCACTTGAATCATTCTCAATGATAATTTATACAGGGGCACCGGTAGTTTCGACATTATAGCACCTAGGAGGAAGATGTTATATCTAATGTTCTTTTCTTTCTCACTGAAACAGGGCATTGTCGGCCGTTGCGTACAGCCGCTTAAATCGCTGCTATGAGTAGCAGGGTCGATTATTTTCTTTTCAACGCAATAATTGTATAACAAAGTACCCTTCACTGGAACTGTTATCGAATAACTCGGATATGTCACCTTTGCGGCCCTGCTCAACTCCATGGTCATAATGTCATCCTCAACCGTTGATTCAGGGGCAGCGAGCATATAGTTGACCCACGTGTTTATATCATAAGCCCTAATCATCCTCAGTTGTTCAACAATATTAACGTCTCGATTGTGACGGTTTAATATATTTTCTCGTATATGACGGGATGTACTATCTACCGAAAGGTGAACCGAATAGCATCCTGCCTTTTTGATTAAATTAAGAAGCTGTTCGCTGACCGTATCGAACCTAAGATAGCAGTTGAATGGTACACCAATGCGTTTTGAATATTTTTCAGAAAACTCCTCAAGCCATGCATCTGCGTGCATAGCAAAAAGATCATCTCCGAACTTGATAAAGTCCATCGAATATTTCCGCTTGACACACTCTATTTCTCGGATAATTCGTTCAACTGAGAATCTTCTGACAATAGGCCCCTTTCCCTTGTACAAATTATGATAAAAATTATTACAGCAATAAGCACACTTAAAGGGACAGCCCCTGGTCGCATAGAACGTTTTTTTGGGTGTATTCTTTAAATATGAGTTTTCTAGAACTAAATCTCTGTCTGCCTCAGGCAGTTCGTCAAGATTTCTGATCAAGGGTCTAACGGGATTGGCAGCCTGTCTTGTTATAAGATTTGCTATGTCATCAAATGATTCGCCCTTTGTAACTTTGTTCAAAAAATCCCTAAAAGCATAATCTCCTTCTCCGATACAGTAGGCATCCATGCCACTCTCAGCAAATGTCTCGGGTGAAAATGTCGCCTGGGGACCTCCAAGGATTGAAACAAACGGATGGACAGTAATTGCTTTCCTGTGCTCCTCAACAATATCTTTGAATCCTACAACATTTACAGAGTAAGCAACCACATCTGGTCTTGTAGTCTTAACAACATTGGAAAGATCAGAGCTGGCAAGCGAACAAAAAAATGTTTCGTGCCCTAACTGTTTCGCAATAGCCGAAAGATATGAAATCGCAATATGATCAGCAAAATCAAGCTGATGTATAACAAATAAGATCTTCATCGGCTATATGCTACCTCTTAAAATAATTTTTCTTATTAAGATATTCATCCTGATTATTTATGAACCAGTTCCATGTCTCTTTCAACCCATCTAAGAGCGAAGTTGATGGATCATAACCGATCAACTCTCTGGCAAGGGATATATCCATAACTCTCTTTGGAAACCCGGATGGTTTTGATGTATCAAAATGATAATTAAAATCCAGAAAGCTGCGGAGTGTCTCAACCAGTTCTTTGATCGTGACCCCCTTTCCGCTTCCCAAGTTCACAAAATCAGACTTTGTACCATAATACAAGGCAAGGATAATCCCTTCTGCTACGTCCCTACTGTATGCAAAATCTCTTATTGCTGTTCCATCACCCCAGATCAGGACAGGATCTTCTTTCTTGTAAATCCTGTACATTAAAGTAGGTATAACCATTGCGTTCTCAGGATCAAAATTATCTCCGGGGCCATAAACATTGCATGGCCTCACAACCGAGAAATTCTCCATCCCGTATTGGATCTTATAAGCTTTTATCTGCATCTCCGCCATTCTCTTGGCCCAGCCTGGGAACATGTCCATTGGCTGTCCCTCAAGATTCTCGGTCTCTTTAAACACCTCGGCGCTTGAATATGCACCTATGGAGCTGGTATAGACTATCTTCTGCACTTTATTAATACGAGAAGCCTCAAGGACATTTGTGTTGAACATAAGGAGAGGTACAAAAAAACTTGCGGGTTTTGTCTTCGTGACCTCTACCGAGCCCTTTATCCCAGCCATATGAAAAACAAAATCCATCCCTTCAGTAACATCCTTGCAAAAATCAAAACTGGTAAGATCCCCATATATATGTTCCGCTCTCTCATCAATATTCAGCCTGTCAAGAGACACCACTCTTACATTGGCCCCGGCATCGCATAGAATGTTTACGACTTGCCTTCCAATAAGACCTGTGCCACCGGTAACAACAGCACTCCGTCCTGTAAAACTTCTCAATACCACGTCTTTAATCATTTAAATTATTCAACAACAAAATAAGATACTCGAGAAGCATAGCTGTATCTTTTTAATTTAATGTTATTCAAACCAAACACCTCCATAAGAGCAGCCGTTTCACCTGGAGAGTCGTGGTCATTAAGTTCATCGAAGCCGATAACACTGCCTTTAACTAATCGGCCCTTAATTGCTTCAAGACAAACCTTTGTAGGCTCATATAAATCAAAATCAAAATAAGCTAATGCAACTATTGTTTCGGGATAATTTTTTAAATATTCATGAATTCCTTTGCATGCATCTCCAACAACAAAATCATATTTCTTAATATGACTCAGAGGATTATCTTTTTCATGGCAAGCCAAAAGTTCATCCAGAAATTCCAAATAATTATCCGATACACTTACATTGCCGTTATGAATCATTTCGGATTTGCCATCAATCTCGCTTGTTTTCGGAAATCCCCTAAATGTGTCAAAGCCAATTATTTTTTTGTGTCTGTTAAAAGGCTCATACATACCACGAAAAGAAGTAAAAAGAGCCATATTTTGTCCCCACCTTGTGCCAAAATCCATTACAACTCCCTGAACATCCACTGCCTGTCTATAAAGAAAATCCATAAATAGAATTCTCGAAAGATTCTTGGCATTAAAGAATAACCCCAAATTCGCCAGAATATTATCATCCGGAATAGGTGATTTCTTGAATAATTCGACAAGTTTTTCTCTTGCTGAATTTTCTTCCTGACTACCATAATTCATTCCACCAAAAGTTACCTGTTTAGGCATTGTAATTTCTCCTTGATTTTATTTTTCAAAATAGTTTTGAACTTTTTTCGTTAAACTTTTGCTGTCTATACCATAGCAGCTCCTGATTATATTTCTGCCGCCATACACATAACAATTTTTATAACCCTCTTTTAAATTAATCCCTATTCGCTTTACAGGGATGTTGATGCAATTATCATTCATTACTTCCAATACAGCACTTCCCATACCTCCGGCCAAAAAATGCTCCTCTACAGTAACAATTTTTTTTGCGCCTTTTATTGCATCAATAAAAGGCGCCTCATTAATCGGAATTTCGAAAAGATCAATATGGCCAACGTCTTTTAAATTTTTTGCCTGTATTATATCCCTGACAATATGTGTCATTGGCCCCGTTGTTATTACTAGATTCTTGCCTGCGTGTAATTTTCCAATTCCAATGGAAAAATCATAATCAATAGGGTAAATATCAGAATATATATCTTTGTCAACGCGCAAATAAGTTGTCTGCCCAGGTTTATATGATATTGTTGCAAACGCAGCAGCCATAACATTATCGGTTAGATTAATTATTTTAATTTTCGGAAATGCTCTCATAACTGCAATATCCTCTATTAAATGATGCGTAGGGCCATCATTGCAATAACTGAATCCGGTTCCCATTCCCACAATCACAATTGGTATTCCCATTATGGCATTTGATACCCTAATCTGCTCCAGACATCTAAGGGTAATAAAAGGTGATATTGCATAAGCAAATACCTTTTTCCCAGTCATTGCTAATCCGGATGCAATCTGTATGGCATTTTGCTCTGCGATTCCGACATTTACAAACTGAGTAGGGAAATCCTCTCTAAACTTATCCAGTGCTGGAGCACTCATGTCAGCAGAAACAACTACGACATTTTTGTCTTCCTTCGCCATTTGATATAATGACTGAAAAAAAGCATCTCGCTGGGTCATTTTACTCATCATAGTCTCCTTTTCTTAATTCCTTCAAACAACTTTTTGCCATATCTCCAGTAGGAGCGCAACCATGCCAAAGAGGGTCGTAACACAAGCTTTCAACGCCGCTGCCTTTAACTGTGTCTGCAATAATAACTGTAGGCCTTTCATTAATTCTGGATTTCAAAGGAATGAGTGAGTTCAAGAGTTCGGATAGAGAATGGCCGTTTACCCTGATCACATTAAATCCGAAAGCTTTCCATTTATCTTCGAATGGCTCTAGTGCAATAAGGTTTTCTGTAAAGTCAGTAACACACAAAAAGTTGCGGTCAACTATAGTCACAAGATTATTTAGCCTGTTGTGTGACGCAAACATCGCTGTTTCCCAAATTGAGCCTTCATAACACTCTCCATCACCAAGCAGACAGTAGACTGTCTGCAGTTCTCTGTTCATTCTAAATCCCAACGCAAGACCTGCAGCAATACCAAAGCCCTGCCCCAATGATCCAGCCGTAATTTCAACGCCTGGCACATCGTTCTGTAGATGTACGGCAAACATACCGTTTTGTCTTGCAAAATTTTTTAACTCTTTCTTGTCAAAATACCCAATATCGCCAAGTATGTTATACAAAGCCGGGCTTGCTTGTCCTTTACTCAAGATAAATCTATCACGCTTATGCCATTTTGGATCCTTAGGATCATGTTTTATTACGTTACCGTAATACAGTGCAACTAGTATCTCGACACATGAAAGAGAAGAAGTAACGTGGCCTTTCCCAGCAGATATACACATTTCCAGCATGTTTTTCCTGATTTCTTGGGCCTTTCTTTCAAGTTTGTGAAGCAGTTTATCCATAAAACCTCCTATAAATTATTGAATATTATGAACTGGTTATTAATTTTAAAGATTGATTTAAAATCAAATATCTGGTTATTACAGCAATCTGAAGGCCTATATAAATCTCTCCCGTAGCTATTTTCCCAACTATCTCGTCAAAAGAAAAGCATTCAACACTCATAATCTCATTATCATGGGCTTTTCTTGATCGAAACTCCTCTTTTGTAAGATCAATCTTAAAAATATAAGGGAGCAGCGGGCTGCGCAGCGAATATATAAGAGGGGGAAGCATCTCGAATCTGCTGAGATCGCCAATCGTAATTCCGGTCTCCTCAGACAATTCTCTGGCTGCAGCTTCGACAGGTGATTCAGTTCCCTTAGCTCCTCCAGCCGGCACTTCAAGCGTATTATCCATAATAATTGGCCTAAAAACGCGAACCATGATTATGGCTTCATTGTCCACGATCGGCAAAATAGCTACCTGTGACATATTATCTTCTATAGTGTAATATCCCTTGCGGTTTCGCACTGTAAACCACAGGTTCTGATGAACTGTCTCCACCGGCACAAGCGATATGCACTGAGCAGCAGACAGCCTCGGATCGATAAAGAAATCTCTTTCTTTTTTCATCTTGTGAGAAACACCTTACCTAAGCCAACCCTCTTCCTCCAATAATCAAGAAGATCCTGCATGGTTTTTTCAAAGGGGATATGGGGCTCCCATCCTGTATGCTTTTTGAATTTACTGATATCCGGGACCTGAAGGTCGGCATCAAGAGGACGCAGCCTTTCCTGCTCTGTTTCAACTTTTATCACATCTCTATATGTCGAAATCGAGATCAAATGCTTCAGCATATCTTCTACGGAACAAGAGAAGGTGCCTCCGATATTGTAATATTCTCCGGGTATGGGATTAACTGTAACCAGCATATAATAAGCCCTGACAGCATCGCGAACATCAGACCATGTACGCAAAGACTTTAGATTTCCTGTTTTGACTATTGGAGAAATCAGCCCCTTTTCTATCATTGCGATCTGTTTTGCAAAAGTCGATTCGGCAAAAACATCTCCTCTGCGCGGGCCGGTGTGAGTGAACATGCGGGTTACAAGGACCTTTTGCCCGTATGCCTCAGCATGAAATCTTCCGACAAGATCAGTGCCTGTTTTGGAGATAGCATATGGCGAGGCAGGATGAAATGAGCATTCTTCATTTATCGGCAATTTTTCCTGAGAAACACGTCCGAAGACTTCAGAGGAAGAACAGACATGGATTATAGGGTCAATGCCGGAACATTTTCTCAATGCTTCAAGCAATCTTTCAGTCCCTAAGATGTTTGTATCAAGTGTGTTAATTGGTGATGTAAAACTTGTTGTCGGATAGCTTTGTGCTGCCAGATGAAAAACATAATCAGGTCTGCATTCCTCAACAGCATTTTGCAAAGAAATATAGTCACACATATCGCCATTAAGAAAATAAAGCCGGTCTTTTTTGTTCGCCCTGTCCAGAAGATGTTCCACATTATCAAGTGGACTCCGCCAACGGCACATCCCATGGATATCCCAATCCGTGTTCTCAAGAAGAAAATCAGCCAGATGAGAACCAACCATCCCGGTAATGCCTGTTATTAGAGCGTGTTTTGTCATGTAATTCCTCTTACTTTATTCTAACTGTTTTGTATTCCATGCAAGCAATGGCCTTATAGCTCCAAGCCATTCTCCGGTAAATTCAGTTCTCATTTCTTCAGATTCCTGTGCATCAAATGAAATAACATTATCCAATGCCATAATATTGCTTGCCATGCCATTATTTATCCATAATTTTATGTAGTGCATACCATTATTTAACAATAGTTTAGGTATTATGCATGTAGTCCTGAATAACCCGACTGGATATTTATCATATGGATATGAGTCATAGGTTAATGACGTTGATTTTAAATTAGCAGTGGTAATCAATAATACACCCATAGAATTAAACACATGTATGGATAATAATCTGCTGCTATTTTCTTCCAGATTCCAATAATCTATTTGCACTTCAATATCTTTATTAAGAGGTGGTTTAGCTGTAATAACTCCGTTGGAGACTATCCTTATTGCTTTTAGGCGAACCTGGTTGTTGCCCGGTGCAGTTTCAGTGTTATCCCAAAAAACTTCTCCTGTATCATGTGATTTATCATGAAGATAAGAATCTACTGCCTCTGATACATTGCCTGAAAAAGCAATCTGCCCTTGTCTTAATACAATCGCACGGGAACACAGATTCTTCACTGCAAGCATATTATGACTCACGAACAACACTGTCCTCCCCCCCTTCGCCACATCTTCCATCTTCCCAAGACACTTCTTTTGAAATTGCGCATCACCGACTGCCAGCACCTCATCAACAACCAGAATTTCAGGTTCAAGATGCGCTGCAACAGCAAAGGCAAGGCGCACGTACATGCCGCTTGAGTATCTTTTGACAGGCGTGTCAATGAATTTTTCTATCTCGGCAAATGCAACGATTTCATCGAACTTTGACTTAATCTCCTGTCTGCTCATTCCGAGTATTGCGCCGTTAAGATAAATGTTTTCCCTCCCCGTCAACTCAGGATGAAAGCCGGTTCCAACCTCAAGAAGGCTTGCAACCCTGCCACTTATTCTCACTTCTCCTTCTGTAGGCTCAGTTATCCTTGAAAGGATCTTAAGGAGGGTTGTCTTGCCTGCGCCGTTCCTCCCTATGATTCCGACAACCTCGCCTTCCTTCACCTCAAATGAAACATCCTTCAATGCCCAAAAAGTGTCTGTATCGGGTTTTAAGTTTGAGGTGTTAGGTGTTAGGAGTGAGGAGTTACGGCTAAAAAACCTTGCAGGGGAAGCAAGCGCGTTCATCAGCGTCTCGCGCAAGGTTTTATAAGGCGCTCTTGTGCCGATGCGGTATTTCTTACCTAAGTTTTCTACTGAAATGATTGAGTTCATTAGTTATTTAGTTCTATTGGTTTTATTGGTTCAAAAGGAGGCACATCATAATCTTAAATAATAATTTAGGAATATACTTTTTGAATCTCGTTGCCGTTACTTTTAAACTAAAGACTCCACTTCGACTTTCTCTATTCTTGATAGCGCTTTTGGACGAATTTCTTTTATTGATATATAAACCACTCTGCCACCGTCAGTTTCTATATCTTTTCCCAATCCAAGATTAAATCTCTTCAATTCTTCATCAAATCCCGGCAAAAGTATAATTTCAGCATCAACAGGAATCTTTCCCTCTATTTCCGGATGTTCAAACAAATACCGACTAAACTCCGCACTGAGTTCAATATTGCGTTCTATCATTTCTTTTTCTCTACTCATCTTTGACCTCCAAAAATCTCTTTTTATAATACTCTCTGTTAGATTTTAAATCACTCTCTGCAAAAGTTAATGCATCGTTATAATCCTGATTAAATAAAGGTGTTTTTTCCACGGAACCCTTTAAGCTCATCAAGTCCCTATGAGCAAAACCATGAGCAGTATCATACCTGACAACAGGATACCATATATTATCAATCTTTGTCTCATATTGAACTCTAAAAAATACTATTTTACCCCTTTCTTTTACATGTAAATGTCTGTATCTATCTGAGGGTCCAATCCTTATAATATATTCAACTTGTTTTCTGTACATTTTTGTTTTCCTTTTTAGAAATATTGGCTCTTATACCATTCATACGTCTTCTTCACGCCTTCTCTCAGCAGGGTCTTTGCTTTCCAGCATAGAGAATTTATGCGGCTTACATCAAGAAGCCTTCGTGGGGTGCCGTCAGGCCTATTGGGGGCTCTGAGGGTTTTATACGGCGCTTTCGTGCCGATGCGGTATTGCTTTGAAAGGTTTTCAACTAAAATTATAGGGTTCATATTTCTTCACCGCAGAGACACGGAGTTTCCTTGGAATTGATTAACAACTCGTTTTATACCGTCTTTCAACACTGGGAGATAAAAAATGCTTACCACGGATTTTCACGGAATCACTATTACGCATCCTTCTTTTTTCCAACGATCTTCCATATCCCCTCTTTTCTTCCTCCAGCTCTTTTAATTAACCCCTTTTTCTTAAGATTATCCAAATGATATTTAACCCCGTCCGCTGTAATCCCTAAAAGCCCGGCAAGCCCTTCTCTCGTTATAGAGGGATTTTCTTCTATCGCTCTTAGAATCTTTTGGGTAGTCTTTTGGGTAGTATCTTCTCGTCCAAGACTCAAATATTCATGACTCTGCATGAAAGTTATATAAAAATAATTCTCGTTAAACTCTATTTCCGGGAATGGAGAGTTATCTCTCTTGCAAATTTCTCGTATCCTGTCAAAACCGGTTCCCATCTTTTCGCCGAAGTGAATTTTAGAAAATAAATCTGCAATGATATGGTTGCAAAAATCTCTTAAACCTGTTTTTATCAAAATCTCTTGAAAAACTGAATTTCGGCTCTATGAGCTCATCAAATCTAATCTTCCCTTCAGACCTGAAAAAGGCCAACAATTCATCTCTTCTCATTTTCTGAGAATTTGGCCCAATTCTTTTGTAAAAGCCGGAAGAGCATTCATAGGGCTTATCTTCGCCTTCTTTGATATTGATTATAAAAACACTGTCAACGACATCAAATGAGATTTTTATCTTAGGGGTGCAGTTATTCGCCATGTCCTGAATTCTGGACTTTAAGTCATTGGTAATACTAACGCCTTTAACTTTGCCGGCATCAGTTATGCCGAGGAATATCCGCCCGCCTGATGAGTTCGCAAAGGCAACCATCTCTTTATCAAGATTGTTCAAAGATTCCTTGAACTCTATCTTGTATCCTTCCCCCTCTTCGAGTATCAGTTGGAGTTCCCTTTCATTCATACCGCCAATACCTCATCCACAATTAAAATATCTGGGTCGACGTTACCCGTTCATGCAAACACAAGCTCCCCGACTACAAAGATTCCGAATCGCCGCCATATTATGACTAACAAACAGCACCGTCCTGCCTTCTTTTGCCACTCTTCCCCTGAGTTTAATCATCCCTTCTGTCGGCTCTGTGACTCTTGAAAGAATTTTTAACAATGTAGTTTTGCCAGCGCCGTTCCTGCCTATGATACCGACGACCTCACCTTCATTCACCTCAAATGAAACATCTTTTAATGCCCAGATGGTGTTGTCTTCTTCTGAACCATTCCGGCTGATAAGCCTCAAAGGAGATTTAACCGCATTCATCAGGGTCTCCCGCAGGGTTTTATAAGGCTGTCTCTGACCAATACGGTATTGTTTGCTTAAATTATTAACGGAAATGATGGACATAATTTAGTTTTAAGTTTTAGGTTTTAGGTTATAAGCATTAATTATTTGTAGTTCTGAAGCCAGTCTATACAGTTTCTAATTTCAGTCATCTTTTTCTTGTTAAGGAATCTTATTACTCTCCTTGCCCCTGTAGTTGTTGGAGCATCTTTGTTGAGTTTTCCATTTGTTTTTGAGGTATATACATATTTCCAATTTGGTCAATTAATTGACTATATTTTATAAAATTCAGTCAATTTAGATGGCATGATGAAATTCTTGTCGCAGACTCGACTCTCCGAGATGTGCATAAAATTATCCAACGTAACTCCGGCACCACTAAATTTTCATCCCTTCAGAATTGAAGCAGCCATTTCCACAAAGGAACTATTTTTATTACAGCGTTTTCACCCTTAAAACTGTCTTCTTCATCATCGGTAAGTATAGTAAGAGATTCCGGCTTCAGCTCGTTTTGTGCCTCCATAAGCGCATAAATTTCTCTCTCCATCACTTTCTTGTCAACTATGGAGACACAAACCTGAATCGCCTGAGTAATCTTCCTTCCTTCCTTTACGATAAAATCCACCTCTTTCCCCTTCTTTGATTTCCAATAATAGATTTCCCCTTTCCGGCGCAGCAATTCAATGTATACAATATTTTCATAGGTATGACCGAGGTTTTGTGAAAATCTGAAGCTTATCGCTTCGCTCAATGCCGTATCCACGCAGTAAATCTTGGACGGATTGTATATCTGACGTTTGACCGAAAAAGAAAACATGTCTATAAAATAAAAAAGAAATACATCTGCAAGCGTTTCCACATAGTTTTTTACCGTAGCGATACTCTTCAGTCCTGCCAGATGCTGCAGATTCTTGTAGCTTTGAACTGTCCCGATGTTTGCAGCGAGAAACAGGGTCAGTTCCCTGATCTCTTTAACATTCTTGATCGAATACCGGCTGATTATATCGCGGTAAAGGATATCCTTGAAATACTGCTCCAGCAGAGTCGGGTCATTGTTCCTTATAACTTCGGGAAATCCTCCTGTCTCAAGATATTGTCTGAACAGGTGTTTTATCTCCAGCCGTTTTTCCCTTATATAAAGATCCTTTTTCAGCAATGGGGATCCCTTCAAGGAGAGAAACTCCCTAAAGGAAAAAGGCCAGTTTATAATCTGCCTGTTCCTGCCGGTTAATGCAGTGGAAATATCCGAACTCAACATCGTGGCATTTGAACCGCTGACAAATATTTTCAGGTCCTCAAACTCATAAAGTCTGTTCAGCCACCTTTCCCACCCAGTTATATTCTGGATCTCGTCAAAGAAAAGGAATTTTTTCCCCTTTGGTCTTTGCAGTTCGAGAAAGGCTTCATACAGGGGATCAAAATCATGTATTGTAAAATCAACAAACCTCTCGTCTTCAAAATTGACATAAAGTATGTTTGATGCTGGCACAGACCCTTTTCTTATGATATCATCGCATATGAGCCGCATGAGCGAGGATTTCCCGCTTCTTCTCACCCCACTGATAAGGACTATTTCCCTTTGCGGAAGGAGACGCGCGATCTCCTTCTGAACCTCGCGCCTGACAAGGCCCTTCCTGGCGAGAAATGTCCGGGTGTGGGCAGTTATTAATTCCTTTATCTTTTCTTTTTCCATGAATTATGCTACATATATTTCACTGCTATTATAATATATTGCCTATTATATTACAATGTCGATGAAATATATCAATACGCGCTGTTCTCTGCTCACCATTCACTTTTCACTGTCTTTAAATCACATCCGCAAAAGACCGCTCTACCCTTCTGAAATAAAGTAGTCCTGATACGAATATTAAAATACCAATCCCTGATGATATAAACAATAAATTCCAGTTAACAGGCTGATGTCCCAATGTTACAGCACGAAAAGCCTCTATAATGCCTGCCATGGGATTAAGTGAGAGTATCCAGCGGTATTTCTCGGGGAAAAGCGTCACAGGGTAAATTACAGGCGTAACAAACATCCATATCTGCACAAGAAAAGGGATTATATACTGAAAATCCCTGTATTCAACATTAAGCGCTGAAAGCCATAAACCACAGCCAACAGCAACCATAAAAGTCATAAATATCAGAGCCGGGATCATGATTATACCAAAAGCATTCGGCATAAAATGATAAAAGAACATCATGCCTATTAGAATAATGGAAGCGATAAAGAAATCCAAAAGACTTGACAGAGAAGCGCTCGCAGGGATGATAAGCCTCGGGAAATAGACCTTTGTTATAAGGTTAGAACTTGCCACAAGGCTGTTTCCTGAACTGCTCAATGCTGAGGAAAAATAATTCCATGGTAAAAGCCCCGCATATACGAAGATGGGATATGGGATTCCATCTGAGGGCACTTTCGCAAGTTTTCCGAAAAGTATAGAGAATATTATCATTGTAAGAAATGGCTGCAGAATTGCCCATACAACTCCTAATGCAGTCTGTTTGTATTTGACCTTTATATCGCGCCATGCAAGAAAATATAAAAGTTCCCTGTACGCCCATAACTCTTTGAAGTTTACATGAATCCAGCCCTTCCGGGGTTTTATTACTATCTCCTGGTTCTGAGACATGTCAATTTCCTATTTTACACCTTTTACTTCATCCAAACTTTGGCTTTTATACCATTCATAAGTCTTCTCTATTCCTGCTCTTAATGACATCTTTGCCTTCCAGCCCAGGGAATTTATACGGCTTACATCAAGGAGTTTACGCGGAGTGCCGTCAGGCCTGGTCTTGTCAAAACGTATCTCACCGCCATATCCAACTACTTCCTTTACTGTTTCAGCCAGTTCTTTTACAGTGACATCCTCGCCTGTGCCAATATTGATAATCTCTTTTTTATCGTAATTCTCCATCAAAAATAAACACGCATCGGCAAGGTCGTCAACAAAAAGAAATTCCCTTTTCGGATTGCCGCTTCCCCATACCTCCACATACGGCTTATCATTCACTTTTGCCTCATGAAACTTTCTTATCAGGGCTGGCAAAACATGGGAATCCATAAGGTCTAAGTTGTCATTTGGTCCATAGAGATTTGTAGGCATAACAGATATGAAGTTCGTGCCATATTGTCTGTTGTAAGACTGGCACATCTTGATGCCTGCAATCTTTGCAACTGCATAGGGTTCATTTGTAGGTTCGAGATAGCCGCTCAAAAGATATTCTTCTTTCATAGGCTGAGGACAGTCTCTCGGATAGATGCATGAACTGCCTAAAAACAACAGTTTTCCCACTCCGTAAATATGGGCGGCATTTATTACATTTGCCTGTACCATAAGATTGCTGTATATGAATTCAGCAGGATATGTGCTGTTGGCATGAATGCCTCCAACCTTTGCTGCTGCAAGAAAAACATATTCAGGTTTTTCTTTTTCAAAAAAGGCCTCAACAGCAGACTGCCGGGTAAGGTCCAGCTCTTTTCTGGCTCTATGGATGATATTTTTATATCCCTCAGATTCAAGCCTTCTCAGGATTGCAGAACCAACAAGGCCGCGATGCCCGGCGACATATATTTTTGAATTATATTCCATTCTTCAACCTTTACCTTGACACTTTTTAACCTTTTTGCCCCTCTTAACCTTTTTTTTATTCACAGTCCGTTTCTCTTGCAGAGAAGTTCTCTTTCCGCTTCTTTAAGGTCTGCTATGAGCATTGTTTTTACAAGTTCCCTGAATGTCACTTTCGGCTGCCAGCCAAGTTTTTCTTTAGCCTTTGAAGCATTTCCCTCAAGGACGTCAACCTCTGTTGGCCGGAAATAATTCTTGTCAACTTCTATGAGAACCTCATTTGTTTCTTCGTTCACACCCTTTTCATCTGCTCCCTTTCCAACCCACTTTATATTGATACCGGCTTCCTTAAAAGCCAATACGGCAAACTCACGCACTGAGTGTGTTTCTCCTGTTGCTATAACAAAGTCATCCGGCCGGGGCTGCTGAAGCATAAGCCACATGGCTTCCACATAGTCTTTTGCATGGCCCCAGTCCCTCTTTGCATCAAGATTCCCGATGTAAAGCTTCTTCTGAAGGCCAAGTTTAATCCTTGATGCAGCCATTGTTATCTTCCTTGTAACAAAGGTCTCCCCTCTTACAGGCGATTCATGATTAAAGAGAATGCCGTTGCAGGCGAACATATTGTATGCCTCGCGGTAATTAACAGTTATCCAGTAAGCATAGAGTTTTGCAACGCCGTAAGGGCTCCTTGGATAAAAAGGCGTCTTTTCTGTCTGGGGAACTTCCTGTGCAAGACCGTAAAGTTCGCTTGTTGACGCCTGATAGAATTTTGTCTTATCCGTCATTCCTAAAAGTCTTATCGCTTCCAAAACTCTTAAAGTTCCAAGGGCATCGGCATTTGCCGTGTATTCCGGTGTTTCAAAAGATACTTTGACATGGCTCTGGGCAGCAAGATTATATATCTCGTCAGGCTGTGTCTCCTGGACCAATCTTATTATATTAGTTGAATCAGTCAGATCGCCGTAATGGAGAAACATCTTAACACCTTTTTCATGGGGGTCCTTATAAAACCGGTCAATTCTGCCGGTGTTATATGATGAAGAACGTCTCTTTACGCCATGAACTGTGTATCCCTTCCCCAGAAGGAATTCTGCAAGATATGCGCCGTCCTGTCCTGTAATGCCTGTAATTAATGCAGTCTTCATAAATAAATCCCCTTATTTTTGCAGGCTACCGCCATTCAGGGTTTTAACCTGTCCGCTTATGGAATGTTTCTTTGCCATCCCCATGTTTTAAAACGCTGCACGCTAATCGCTAAACGCTATACTCTATTAGCGATTATGCCGTCTTCATTAAAAAGGCCTTGTCTACAACAATCCTTGCCTGATATTCAATTGCAGTCAGAAGTAAAATTACCCGCTCCTGCCCGCTTATCTCCTTCTCAAATATTCCACTCAACCCCTGCAATGGGCCGTCTTTTATAATCACACTGTCTCCGCGCTTGAGTTCGGGAGGTTTTATGGAAATAAGCCCGTTTTCCTCCTGAGATTTTATTAAATCAATAACCTCATCTGATACAGGCCATGGTGAATTACCACCAACAATCTTTCTGACCCCTCTCGTATACTTAATCATCCAGGAGAAATTCACAGGCTCAAACCTGACAAATATATAACAGGGAAAAAGCGAACCAATTATATCCTTGTAAACACCGTGGACATATTTCCTCTGCTTTAGTTTTGGATTAAAGACCTCAAGCCCTGCGCCCTTAAGAGAATCAGCCACAATGTTTTCCTGCTTGGGCTTTGTATATACCGCATGCCACTGCATCTTTATTTCTCTCCTGCTACAGGATTAACTTCATATAAATTCTCATAGATAGGGAATATGCTTTTTATCTTGTCCGGTAAAATCCCTTCCTCTATGAGCCGCTTATAGATTGCATCTCTTCTTAGAAATGAACTTACAATCACAAAATCCGCATTAATCTCTTTGACCCTTTCAAAAGGCATTATTCTGTATCTGAAAAAATCCCTGCCGTCAGGTTCATTGTCTACAATACCCTCAAACTCTATATCAAACTCCTGAAGGGAAAGATAGGCAATCTCCGCAGATTCATCGGCGCCTGCAAAAATAACACTCCTTACCCCTTCTTTATGAAGCCTGCTGAAAAGTTCTTTGAAATCCCTCCTCGCCTCTTTGTAAAGGTTTGTGAAGTTTTGAAGATGATGATATGTCAATCTCGTCTTTTCTGCAAAACCCGTTGGTGTAAGATAATACACATATCTTTTGGATGGTATTGCCCTTATAGTAATGTAGCCTTTTGAGACAAGATTTTTCATATACGAATTGACAAGACCGAGGGCTATGTTGAGTTTTTTGCTTAAATCACGTTGAGAGAGTTGCTCGCCTTTTGATATCTCATCAAGGAGCAATAAAGACTTGTAAGTGTCCTGATTACCTTGTTTTTCTCCGTTCAAACCATGAACGTTCATGATTTGAACATATCATAGACAGAGAAGCTCTGTCAAGTGAAATTATTTGCTGAATTATGTTTTATTTAATGGGACTTTCAAATCATCTTTAATGTCAAACATCAACAACCATATAAACTTGGAATATTCATCCAAAACTCTTGCCCTGTCTCTTTTTCTCTTCCACCATTCATCAAATTTAAACCAGTTTTTTTCTGAAGGCGCACTTATTATCTTTATTTCAGCGCCCATAATTTTTGTGAAAATCTTAAATGCCCTTCTGCTGTGATAAGGAGAGGTGACAAGTATGCATGATTTATATCCATGCCTGTTCATAATCTCTTTTGTAAATCTTGCGTCTTCTTCCGTAGTCCTGGATTTGTCTTCAAGCAAAATCGCATTTTTCGGAATCCCAAGGTATACTGCATGTTCCTGCATCACTGACGCCCATGAGTATTTCCAGACCAATGGGCCTCCAGCCATAATCACCTTGTCTTTTCTTGCCCATCCCTCTTTGAAAAGTTTAGCGCCGTACTCCACCCTCTCGGTTTCTTCACCTGCAAGTATAACTATGGCATCTGCCGGTTTCAGTTCATCCTGGTAGTATAAATACCCGCCTGCCTTTTCCAAAATAAAGCCGTGACCGGCATACAGAAGGCCTGATATTACAACAAAAGCTATTAATACCTTGAGACATCTGAACATAATTCCTCCCTGTTCATTTCTAACCGTTCCCCCTGCTCATATACCATTTCATTACTTTAAGTCCTGCCCTTGCCTTGTCAAGCAACTCTTTCAGGCTCCTGACCTCCCTGAACCTTTCCCATATATACCATGGACTAAGATAAAATCTTCTGTGCGCCTCTTTTAAAATCCTGTTCAATTTTTCTTCATTCCAGTTCTCGTTTATTATGGCCGGCCTCCTGATGTCCTTGTCCATTGGATTCTGTGCATCTACTTCCCTGTACCATCCCATCTTAATCGCATCATCATAAAGTTTTGTTCCCGGAGTTGGTGACAGGACACTGAACTGTGCATAGGCAGGTTTTATCTCTTTGGCAAACTCTATTGTCCTAAGCTCATCCTCGTATGTCTCTACCGGTATCCCCAGAACAAAATAGGCCATTGGTTTTATGCCTGCTTTTCTTGTAAGCTCAAACGCCTTTTTTATCTGCTCGACTTTTGTACCCTTATTCAGATAATCAAGGCCTTTCTGATTTCCGCTTTCAACCCCATAGGCTATCATCGAACAGCCTGCTTTTTTCATCCACCCAAGGGTTTCTTCCTCAACAATGTTCACCCTGCCTTCGCATTTCCATTCAATCTTTAATCCTCTTTCAAGAATGCCCCGGCATATCTCCATAACTCTTTCTTTCTTAACTGTGAAGAGGTCATCGTAAATAATTATGGAATTAATCCTGAATTCCTTATTAACAAATTCCATCTCATCAAGAACATTTGAAGCGCTCCTCGATCTCCATCTGGAGCCGAAGACAGCCTTGTCGCAGAATATGCAGTGGTATGGACATCCCCTGGATGTAAACATGGTCGTCACCTTTCCTGGTGACAATATGTACCTGTATCTATCATTCGGCAACAGGTGCCTTGCAGGAAAAGGAAGATTATCAAGGTTATCTACAAATGGCGCAGGCGGATTACTGAAATCCTTTGTAATCAACCCGGGGACCTTACTGATATCATTGCCTGATTCCAATGCACCCAGAAGCAGCGGCAGGCTCACCTCTCCTTCGCCCTGTACCGCATAGTCTATGTCAGAACACTGTTCGAATATCTTCTTGCCCGCAACAGAGACATGCGGCCCGCCCATAATTATATGTTTTGCATATTTCCTTGCTGCCTTTACGACCCTGAATGCATTGTCTATCACCGGAGTCATTCCTGTAACGCCAATAACATCGGAGGCTGTTGCCTTAATCCTCTCTTCAAGTGAGTGCATATCCAGCCGTTCTGCAAAGGCGTCTATAATAGAAACCTTGTGCCCTTTAGCCTCCATAACAGCGGCAAGGTAAGCTATTCCCAATGGCGGCACAATAATGTCCTCCCTGACAATCTGCCTTGGCGGCGGCTGTATAAAAAGAACTTTCATCAACCGCTTCTTTCCGTGCCGAATATAATTTCTGAAACCTTAAATGCGCCTAAGGCAAATATTACAAAGTATCCTAACGAAGGAAGATACATCCTGTGCTCAAAGATAACATCAGGCAGAATCGCTACTGAAGATGTAGGCGCAAGGATAAGGAAAAACCACAGGATGAAAAAAGATATAACCTTCTGCCTCTTAAAGAAAAACACTGCGAGTCCGAAAAATGTAATTATGCCGATACCTCCAGATAACGTTGTAAGAGGGGTTAAAAGGCCTCTGGAAATTCCATAGTTATAATCTAAATTCTGATTTATGGGAAGTATCAGGAGCTTGATATATGTCCATATCACCCTGAACTGCGTAAGAAAATATTCATATCTTGATATTGAGCTTGTTTCAGCCTCTATGCCTGAGGTAGGAGGAAGACTGACAGCATCTGTTGCTACAAATGATTTTATCAGCCCCCCCATAAAATACATCAAAGGAATAAGTGTCATAAAAAACAAAAGATGTACAGCCCATCTTCGGGAAAGGGTTTTAATATCGCCGTCAGATAGAAAAAAGAAGTCATATAGAAGGATAACCACAGGCAGTGTTACAGCTATCTCTTTTGAACCCATGGCAA